>Ga0209564_1000088_pt1 | contig 250268 bp, 236 predicted proteins | sample AraplaCol_mMF_r2_FD_184272 | JGI IMG/M metagenome (GOLD analysis project Ga0209564, IMG submission 184272) | Arabidopsis root microbial communities from North Carolina, USA - plate scrape MF_Col_mMF_r2 (SPAdes) (version 3) | ecosystem: Host-associated > Plants > Roots > Endosphere | place... | reverse complement strand
CCACCAGGCGGCAATGCAGGCCGATCGACAGCATTTTCGGCTGGTTCAGGCCGTTCGGGTCCCCTTCCTTATAGAGTACGTCGAATGCGTCCTTGAGGTAATCGAAGAATTGGGTGCCGCTGTTAAAGCCTTGCATGGCGGCAAAGCGCATATCGTTGGTGTCCAGCGTATAGGGCACGATCAGTTGCGGCGTCACGGCCGGCTTGCCATCGGCGCCGATGTGCGCCACTTCCTGCCAGAACGGCAAGTCGTCGCCGTAATAGTCGGCGTCATAGCGGAACCCGCCGTGCTCCACGACCAGCCGGCGCGTATTGGGTGAGTCACGGCCGGTGTACCAGCCCAGCGGCGCGCTGCCGGTCAGGTCCTTGATGATCTGCACGGCTTCCCTCATGTGGGCACGCTCGGTTTCCTCGTCCATGTTCTGGTAGGTGATCCAGCGCAGGCCATGGCAGGCGATTTCGTGGCCCAGTTCCTGGAAAGCGGCCACCGCTTCCGGATGGCGCTGCAATGCCATCGACACGCCGAAGATGGTCAGCGGCAGCTTGCGCTCCTCGAACATGCGCAGGATGCGCCACAGGCCGGCGCGCGAACCGTATTCGTAGATCGATTCCATGCTCATGTGGCGGTTCTGGAAAGCCGCCGCGCCGATGATCTCGGACAGGAAGGTTTCTGAGGCCGGATCGCCGTGCAGCACGCAGTTTTCGCCGCCCTCTTCGTAATTCAGCACGAATTGCAGGGCCACGCGGGCCTGGCCTGGCCATTGCGGATGGGGTGGATTGGGGCCGTAGCCGACGAGGTCGCGCGGGTAGTTGCTCATGATGGGTCCGGGATGAAAGGTATATGCTCAATAATATATTGGCGTTATGGCACCAGTATATGATTTGCCGGATAAGCAAAATAAGGAATGCAAAATGGGAAAACTGAGCACTCACGTCCTTGATACCGCCAACGGCAAACCCGGCGCCGGCGTGCGCGTGGCCCTGTACTCGCTGGCAGGCGGCAGCCGCACGCTGCTCAAGGAAGATGTGACGAATGCCGACGGCCGCTGCGGCACGCCGCTGCTGGAAGGCGATACCATGCGCCCGGGCCGGTATGAGCTGGTGTTCGGCGCCGGCGACTATTTCGCGGCGCAAGGCGTTGACCTGCCAACGCCGCGCTTCATCGACCAGGTGACGATCGCTTTCGGCATTGCGCACGCCGACCAGAACTACCACGTGCCGCTGGTGGTGTCGCCCTGGTCGTATTCGACCTATCGCGGCAGCTAATCGCGCAGCATGACGGCGCGCTCGCCGCGCCGGGCTTTCTGCTGCAGCTGCATCAGGCCGTACAGCAGCGCTTCCGGCGTTGGCGGGCAGCCGGGCACGTAGACGTCGACTGGCACGATGCGGTCGCAGCCGCGGACCACGGAATACGAATAGTGGTAATAGCCGCCGCCATTGGCGCAGGAGCCCATCGACACCACATAGCGCGGCTCGGGCATCTGGTCATACACCTTGCGCATGGCGCGCGCCATCTTGTTGGTCAGGGTACCGGCCACGATCATCAGGTCGGCCTGGCGCGGCGAAGGACGCGGGCACATGCCGAAGCGGTCCATGTCGTAGCGCGCCGACGCGGCTTCCATCATCTCCACTGCACAGCAGGCCAGGCCAAAGCTCAGGTACCACAGGCTGTTGGTGCGGACCGTTTCCATCAGCGAATCCAGCGACGTGAGCACGTAACCGTCGCGTTCCAGCGTAGCTTCCAGTTCCATTTCGTTCCCCTTTTGGTAGCGTCGCTACGATAGCGGGGAGCGCGCACGAAATATTGTATGGATGCGACACGCGCAAACTTCTCAACCCTCGCGGGTGACGATGGCGCGCGAGGCGTCGTCGTAGCGCAGCAGGCGCAAGGCGCCGCTGGCATCGGCAGCCGCTTCCATCAGGGCCTTGGGCGCCATGCCGGTGTACTGCACGAAGTCGCGCACCATATGCGCCTGGTCGTGGTAGCCGCAATCGACTGCCAGGCGGGTCAGCCCGCCGTGGCGCAGCGGCGCCGCAATCATGTGCGACAGCGCACGGATATAGCGCATCATGCGGCGCCCGTCGCGGATGCTTTGGCCGTAGCTGGCCATCACGCGCCGTTCGAGCTGGCGCACGCTGATGCCGAAGCGCGTGGCTATTTCATCGGTAGGCAGTGCCAGCAAGGCCGGTGGCAACATGAAGGGCGTCTGTCCGCGCGCCAGCCGTTCCTCGCGCGCGGCGAGGCGCTGCAGCAGCGACTCCGACAGCAGCGCGACCCACCCTGCACTATCCCCGCTGCCGCGCAACTGGTCCTCCAACGCAGCCGCTCCGCGCCACTCGGGAGCGGCGTCGGCCAGCGGCACTACGGCGTCGCGCAACTCGCCCAGGGGAACGTCGAACAGGCGGCCAAACTGGCCCGCTTCGATGACAGCGCTGATAAAAGTGGTGCCGGATTCCCACACTGCGGGGGTGTGCTGCGACATGGGGCCTGTAACAAAGGGGTCGGCATGCACCCGCTCGCTGCCGCCGGCATCGACAAAGCGCGTGCCGCCGCGGATGAAGAAAGTGAGCATGGGACAGGGCGAGGCCGGCACCAGCACCGCGCCAGGGCTATGCAGCTCGACATGGAAATAGCGCACCACTCCCGCCAACCGGGGCGGCGGGGATATAGCCAGGCGCATCGGCGCCAGAATCGCATCCACATCACGCATGGCCGCAGATTATAGGCTGCTTCGGCCTCGGGCGCTGGCGGCAGCGATGCCAGGTTGCCATGATAGAATCGCCCTCTTACTGACTCGTCATCACGACCTTGGATACCGTTCCCTTGTGGGCGCAATTTGCCGCCCTCGCCTTCCTGATTCTTGCCTCGGCCTTCTTTGCCATGGCCGAAACCGCCCTGATGGCGGCCAATCGCTTCCGCCTGCGCCACCAGGCCAAACGCGGCAGCCGCCGCGCCATCGCCACCCTCTGGCTGCTGGAGCGCACCGAACAACTGCTGTCGCTGGTCCTGGTCGCCAACACCTTGCTCAATGCAATGGCCATCGCCCTGGCCACCGCCATCGCCATTACCCAGTTCGGGCTGGAGCAGCATGTAATCCTGCTGTCGACCGTGATCGTGGTGTTCATCCTGATCGTACTGGCCGAAATTTCGCCGAAAATCGTTGGCGCCCGCTATGCCGACCAGATCGTGCTGCCCGCTTCCTTCGTGCTGCGCCCGCTGCTGTCGGTGTCCAAGCCGCTGCTGTGGTTCGTGCACCTGTTCGTCAACACCCTGCTGCGCCTGTTCCGCATCAAGCCCACCGGCCAGATCCACGAAGGCAACCTGTCGCCGGACGAGTTGCGCTCGGTCCTGCTGGAAAACGGCAGCTTCATCCCGAAAAAGCACAAGAGCATCCTGCTCAACCTGTTCGACCTGGACACCATCTCGGTGGAAGACATCATGACCCCGCGCGCCCACATCGAGGCGCTGGACCTGTCCATGCCGGTGGAGGACATCAAGTCCCAGCTCACTACCTGCTTCCACAACAAGCTGCCGGTGCATGACGGCGAGATCAACCGGATTGTCGGCGTCCTGCACGTGCGCAAGGCCATCGCCCTGCTGAATGAACAGGACGAACTGACGGTCGAACACTTCCGCAAGCTGCTGTCCGAGCCCTTCTTCATCCCGCAAGACACGCCGGCCTTCGCCGCCCTGCAGAACTTCCAGGAGAACAAGGAACGCCTGGCCATCGTGGTCGACGAATATGGCGAGGTGCAGGGCCTGGTCACGCTGGACGACATCATCGAAGAGATGATTGGCGAATTCACCACCTCCACCCCAAGCGCGGCGCGGGCCGACAGCTTTGGCTGGGACGAGCACGGCGAATGCCTGCTGGAGGGCAGCACTGCATTACGTGACATTAATAAGCGTCTGGGTTTAAACTTTCCGCTTGATGGGCCCAAGACACTGAACGGCCTGCTGCTGGAAGTGTTACAGGAAATCCCCGACGCCCCCATTTCCGTCAAAGTGGGCCAATGCATCGTGGAAGTGGTGCAAGCACAAGACCAGGCCATTAAAGTAGTGAAATTACGACGCCCGGAGTCGCGCCAGCCCGAGTGAACTGTGCGGACCTTTACAAAAATGATGCCTACAGGCATCATCCGGAGACTCACTCTTTATTAATATTCTGATAGTGCGCTCCTATGGCAGCAGTCCAACCCACCGCGGCGTCCGGTTTCCCTATGTCGGGACTGGCCCGGGCCCTGATGCAAGCGGGGCGTCTTACCCCGCCGCAAGCGGACGCGCTGAATAAAAAGGCTATTGCCGAAAAGTCAACATTTATTGACGTGCTGCTGGCGAGCGGCACCATCAATGCGCGCGACCTGGCCGTCTTCTGTGCCGAAACTTTCGCCTACCCGCTGCTCGACTTGAGCGTCATCAATACGGATGTCCTGCCGCCCAAGGCCATCGATACCCGCCTGATGGCGACCCAGCGGGTGATTCCGCTGGCCAAGCGCGGCAACAAGATGTCGGTCGCGCTGTCGGACCCGACCAATACCCAGGCCCTGGACCAGATCAAGTTCCAGGCCGAATCAACGGTTGAACCGGTCATCGTGCAGCACGACGTGCTGCTCAAGCTGCTGGAAAGCCTGACCAAGAGCTCGACCCAGACCGTCCTCGAGATGACCGGGGAAGAAGGCGAAATCGAGTTCGCCGAAGAAGAAAGCTTATCGCAGCAGCAAGGCGCCGCCGCCGAAGCCGAGGTGGAAGACGCGCCTATCGTGCGCTTCCTGAACAAGATGCTGATGGATGCGGTCAATATGGGCGCCTCCGACTTGCATTTCGAGCCTTATGAAAAGTTCTACCGCATCCGTTTCCGCGTCGACGGCAACCTGATCGAGCACGCCCAGCCGCCGACCTCGATCAAGGACAAGCTGGTATCGCGCATCAAGGTGCTGTCCAAGCTCGACATCTCGGAAAAACGCGTGCCGCAGGACGGCCGCATGCGCCTGATCGTGTCCTCCACCAAGACCATCGACCTGCGCGTATCGACCCTGCCGACCCTGTTCGGCGAAAAGACTGTGATGCGTATCCTGGATGCGACCCAGGCCCAGATGGGCATCGATTCGCTCGGTTACGACCCGGACCAGAAGGAAATCCTGCTGGACGCGGTGCACCGCCCCTACGGCATGGTGCTGGTGACCGGCCCGACCGGTTCGGGCAAGACCGTGTCGCTGTACACCTGCCTGAACATCCTGAACAAACCGGGCATCAATATCTCGACCGCGGAAGACCCGGCCGAGATCAACCTGCCCGGCGTGAACCAGGTCAACGTGAACGACAGGGCCGGCCTGACTTTCCCGGTAGCGCTGAAAGCCTTCCTGCGCCAGGATCCGGACATCATCATGGTCGGTGAGATCCGTGACCTGGAAACGGCAGACATCGCGATCAAGGCTGCGCAGACCGGCCACATGGTGTTCTCCACCCTGCACACCAATGACGCGCCGTCGACCCTGACGCGCTTGATGAACATGGGCGTTGCGCCCTTTAATATTGCCTCCTCGGTCATCCTGATCACGGCACAGCGCCTGGCGCGCCGGCTGTGCACCTGCAAGAAGCCGATCGACATCGCGCCGGAGCTGCTGCTGAAAGCAGGCTTCAAGGATGAAGACCTGGACGGCACCTGGAAACCTTACGGCCCGGTGGGCTGTGAGCGCTGCAACGGCTCGGGCTATAAAGGCCGGGTCGGTATCTACCAGATCATGCCGATCACGCCCGCGATCGAAGCATTGATCCTGGCACACGGCAACTCGATGCAGATCGCGGCACAATCGGAAGCAGAAGGCGTCAAGTCCCTGCGCCAATCGGGCCTGGTCAAGGTCAAAAACGGACTGACCAGCCTGGAAGAAGTGCTGGGCTGCACCAACGAATAGGAACTTAGGATATGGCTACTGCGGGCACCGCAAAAGAACAGGTTTTCACATGGGAAGGCAAGGATAAGACCGGCAAGACCGTGCGCGGAGAAATGCGCGCCGGCGGCGAGGCTGTGGTCAACGTCACCCTGCGCCGCCAGGGCATCATGGCGACCAAGATCAAGAAGAAGGTCTATCGCTCCGGCAAAAAGGTCACCGAAAAGGACCTGACCCTGTTTACTCGCCAACTGGCGACCATGATGAAGGCAGGCGTACCGCTGCTGCAGGCTTTCGACATCGTCGGCAAGGGCCACGCCAACCCTTCGGTATCGAAGCTGGTGCTGGACCTGCGTGCCGACATCGAGACCGGTACCAGCCTGAATATGGCATTCCGCAAATACCCGCTGTATTTCGACCCGCTGTTCTGCAACCTGGTGGCGGCCGGCGAACAGGCAGGTATCCTGGAAGACCTGCTGACCCGCCTCGCGATCTACAAGGAAAAAACGCTGGCAATCAAGGGCAAGATCAAGTCGGCCCTGACCTACCCGATCGCCGTTCTGGCGGTGGCCTTCATCGTGACGGCCGTGATCATGATCTGGGTGGTGCCGGCCTTCAAGGAAGTGTTCTCCAGCTTCGGCGCCGACCTGCCCGCTCCGACCGTGTTCGTGATGAACCTTTCGGAATTCTTCGTCAAGTATTGGTACCTCATATTCGGCAGCCTGTTCGCCGGCCTGTATTTCTTCTTCCAGAGCTGGAGGCGCTCTGAAAAGATGCAGGCCACCATGGACCGTTTGCTGCTGAAGGTTCCGGTGTTCGGCGAGGTGATCCGCAAAGCCACTGTGGCGCGCTGGACCCGTACCCTGTCGACCATGTTTGCCGCCGGCGTGCCGCTGGTGGAGTCGCTGGATTCGGTGGGCGGCGCAGCCGGCAACCATGTCTACATGGAAGCGACCAAGAAGATCCAGACCGAAGTGAGCACCGGTACCAGCCTGACCGTGGCCATGCAAAACGCCGACGTCTTCCCGAGCATGGTGACCCAGATGGTGGCCATTGGTGAAGAATCCGGTGCGCTTGATGCAATGCTGGGCAAGGTGGCCGACTTCTACGAAGAAGAAGTGGATGAGGCGGTTGCCCAGCTGTCGAGCCTGATGGAACCGATGATCATGGTCATCCTGGGCGTGCTGATCGGCGGCCTGGTGGTTGCAATGTACCTGCCAATCTTCAAACTCGGTTCGGTGGTGTAATCAGCATGCAAGACGTATTCATGCTGTTCTCGCCACCAGCTACGCTGGCCGCCGCTGTGGTGGCCGGCATCCTTGGTCTGCTGATCGGCAGCTTCCTGAACGTGGTGATCCACCGCGTGCCGGTCATGATGCAGCGCGAGGTCGACAGCGTATGCGCCTGCGAGCGCGACGAACCGGAACCGCATCCGGACCGTTACAACCTGGTGGTGCCGCGTTCGGCGTGCCCGCATTGCGGCCACCAGATCACGGCGCTGGAAAATATCCCGATCATCAGCTGGCTCGTGTTGCGGGGCAAGTGCAGCTCTTGCAAGGCGCCGATTTCGGCGCGCTATCCGGCCATCGAGGCGCTGACTGCCTTGCTGTCGGCTGCCCTGGTGTGGCACTTCGGTTCCGGCTGGGCCGGCATGGCCAGCGTGGTATTTGGCTGGCTGCTGATCGCCATGACCTTCATCGACATCGACACCCAGCTGCTGCCGGACGACCTGACCTATCCCTTGCTTTGGCTGGGCTTGCTGGTCAATGTGAAAGGCTTGTTCGTGCCGCTGCAGGACGCTGTGCTGGGCGCGGCAGCCGGCTATATGGCGCTGTGGACCGTCTATTGGATCTTCAAGCTGGTACGCGGCAAAGAGGGTATGGGCTACGGCGACTTCAAGCTGCTGGCCGCACTGGGTGCCTGGATGGGCTGGCAGATGCTGCCGGCGATCATCCTGCTGTCCTCGGTGGTCGGCGCGCTGGTTGGCATCGGCACCATCGTCGCCTCGCGCATGGGCTTCGACCACAAGATCCCGTTCGGCCCCTACCTGGCTGGGGCCGGCCTGGCGGCATTGTTCTTCGGCCAGCAGATCACCGCCATCCTGTACGGCCCTGCCCTGACATGACGGCGCGCTTCGTGGTCGGCCTGACGGGCGGCATAGGCAGCGGAAAAAGCCTGGTCGCCAATATGTTTGCCGACCGCGGCGCCAGCATCGTCGACACCGACCAGATTGCCCACGCCCTGACCGGGCCCAATGGCGCCGCCATGCCCGACATCCTGGCTGAATTCGGCACTCACATGGCCGACAGCCACGGCGCCATGGACCGAGCCAAGATGCGCGAACTGGTATTCCGCGAACCGCCGGCCAAGCGCCGGCTGGAAGCCATCCTCCACCCCATGATCCGCGACGCCACCCTGGCGGCCGCCGCCGCTGCCAGCGGCGACTACGTGATGCTGGCGATTCCCCTGCTGGTCGAATCCGGCGCCTGGAAAGAGCGCGTCAACCGCGTGCTGGTAATCGACTGCCCGGAAGAAGTCCAGGTGGCGCGCGTAATGGCGCGCAATGGCCTGGCTGAAGACCAGGTGCGGGCCATCATGGCGACCCAGGTGCCGCGCGCCGTGCGCCTGGCGGCAGCCGATGATGTCATCGACAATGGCGGCCGGATCGAAGCTTTAACCCCTCAAGTAGACCGTTTGCATGGTTTTTATCAGCAATATTTGTAATTTTGCTTCGCATAGTTCAGAATCACGAGATTATTAATAGGTCTTCCACACGAGGGATGCTTTGATCGTTTACGAATATCCTTTCAATGAGCGCATCCGGACCTTGCTGCGCCTGGAGGATCTATACGAGAAATTCAAGTTCTTCGTGCATCAGGAACACCCGATGCAGCACCACGTCGCACTGGCCACCATCTTCGACATGCTCGAAGTGGCCGGACGCGCCGACCTCAAATCCGACCTGCTGCAGGAACTCGAGCGCCAGCGCCAGAGCCTGCTTGGCTACCGCTCCAATCCGAACGTCCAGGCCGACATGCTGGACGCCATCCTCGCCGAACTCGATAGTGTTTCAAGCGCCCTGGTTGCCTCGCAAGGCAAGACCGGGCAGAACGTGCGCGACAATGAATGGCTGATGAGCATTCGCGGCCGCACCATCATCCCGGGCGGCGCCTGCGAATTCGACCTGCCGTCGTACTATGCCTGGCAAAAGCAGCCGGCCGAAAAGCGCTTCAACGACATCGTCACCTGGTTCAACCCGTTGGCGCCGCTGTTTGATGCCCTGGGCCTGGTACTGCGCCTGCTGCGCGATTCCGGCGCACCGGTGAAAATGATCGCCAATGCCGGGAGTTACCAGCAAATGCTGCAAGGCAAGGTCTACCAGATGCTGCGCCTGTCGGTCGACGAAGCGCTGGGAGCGATTCCCGAGATTTCGGCCAACAAATACATGCTGTGGGTGCGTTTCACTTCCCAAGGCGGCGACCTGAAACCCAAGCCGCTGGAAGAAGATGTACCATTCGAGCTCACCCTCTGTAATTTCTAAGCACCATGCCTACTGTCGTTGAATGCCCCACCTGCCACGCCAAGGTAGAGTGGACGGAAGCCAATAAATACCGTCCTTTCTGCAGCGAGCGCTGCAAGATGATCGACCTTGGCGCCTGGGCCGAGGAAAAGTACACCATCCCCGGCGCCGCGCCCACCGATCCGCTCGACGAGCAGGATCAGTAACGTACCCGGTCCAGCCACTCCAGCAATGGGATGGTGGCTGGCAGCAGCGGTTCCACGCCCACAGTTCCCTGCCAGGCGAATGCCTGGCCTTCCAGGCTTTGCGGCTCACCGGTCCATTCGCGGCTGATGAAGAAGTGCAGCCGCACATGGGCATGCGGGTAGACGTGCTCGACGCCGCACCACTCCTCGGCACTCTGGATGTGGATGCCCAGTTCCTCGACGAATTCGCGCTTGAGCGCTTCGAGGATGGTTTCGCCCGGATCGACCTTCCCGCCCGGGAATTCCCAATAGCCGGCATACGGCTTGCCTTCCGGGCGCTGTCCGAGCAGGACGTCGCCGTTCGCTTGCATCAGGATGCCGACAGCGACGTCGATTGGCCTTTGCGGTGCGGCACTCATGGCAGCCTCCCGGCATAATCGCGCGCAAACTGCCAGGCCACGCGGCCGGAACGCGAGCCGCGCTGCAGCGCCCACTGCAGGGCTTCGGTACGGGCATCGGCAATCTGCGGCACGGTGCAGCCGAAGGCGGCCAGCCAGTACGCCACGATGCCCAGGTAGTCTTCCTGCTTGAACGGGTAGAACGACAGCCACAGGCCGAAACGCTCGGACAGGGAAATTTTTTCCTCCACCGTCTCGCCCGGATGCAGGTCGCCGTCCTCGTCATGCTTGTAGGTGGCATTGTCCGACATGCGCTCGGGCATCAGGTGGCGGCGGTTGGAAGTGGCGTAGATCAGCACATTGTCGATCACGGCCGACACCGAGCCATCCAGCGCTACTTTCAAGGCCTTGTAACCGCTCTCCCCTTCCTCGAACGACAGGTCGTCGCAGAACACCACGTAGCGCTCGGGGCGGCCTGCCACCAGGTCCATGATGTCCGGCAGGTCGTGCAAGTCGGCCTTGTCGACTTCGATCAGGCGCAGCCCCTGCGGCGCGAAAGCGGCCAGGCAAGCCTTGATCAGCGAAGACTTGCCAGTACCGCGCGCACCGGTCAGCAGCACGTTGTTGGCGGGCTTGCCCTCTACGAACTGGCGCGTGTTCTGCTCGATCTGCGCCTTCTGGCGGCCGATGTGCTGCAAATCGTCGAAAGCGATTTGCGCCGGCCGTGGCACCGGTTGCAGGTAGCCGACACCATTGCGCTTGCGCCAGCGGAAGGCAGTGGAAGCCTGCCAGTCCGGCATGGCGGCAGCCGGCGGCAGGATGGCCTCCACGCGCGCCAGCAAAGCCTCGGCGCGCTTGAGGAATTGGTCGAGTTGGTTCGACATCCGCTCAGGAACGGTAGTCGGCGTTGATCGACACGTAGTCGTGCGACAGGTCGCAGGTGTAGACGGTGGAAGCGGCGGTACCGCGTGCCAGCTTCACGCGCACGGTGATTTCGCTTTGCTTCATCACGCGCTGGCCGTCTTCCTCCTTGTAGTCCGGGTTGCGGCCGCCGTCCTTGGCCACCCACACGTCGTCCAGGTAGAGGTTGATCTTGCTGACATCCAGGTCGTCCACGCCGGCGTAGCCGATGGCGGCCAGGATGCGGCCCAGGTTAGGGTCGGAAGCGAAGAAGGCGGTCTTCACCAGCGGCGAGTGGCCGATCGAGTAGGCGATCTTGCGGCATTCGGCGGCATCCTTGCCGTCTTCCACGGTGATGGTCATGAACTTGGTGGCGCCTTCGCCGTCGCGCACGATGGCTTGTGCCAGGAACACCGAGAGTTCGGTGACGGCGGCGGCCAGCGCCTTGTATTCAGGCGAATCGACGGAATCGACCACCAGGGTGCCGGCGCCGGTGGCGACCAGCATGAAGGAATCGTTGGTCGAGGTGTCGCCATCGATGGTGATGCAGTTGAAGGACTTGTCGGCCGCTTCCTTGACCAGCACGTCCAGCACCGGCTGCGAGACCTTGGCGTCGAAGGCCAGGTAGCCCAGCATGGTCGCCATGTTCGGCTTGATCATGCCGGCGCCTTTGGAGATGCCGGTCATGGTGACCTTGTGGCCGGCGACATCAACGGTGCGCGAACCCGCCTTTGGCTGGGTGTCGGTGGTCATGATCGCTTCGGCGGCGTTGAACCAGTTGTCCAGCTTGAGGTTCTGGATCGCCTTCGGCAGGCCTGCCACGATCTTTTCGACCGGCAGCGGCTCCAGGATCACACCGGTGGAGAACGGCAGGATCTGTTGCGCATCGCAGCCCAGTTCCTTGGCCAGTGCGGCGCAGGTAGTGCGGGCATTGGCCAGGCCGGATTCACCGGTGCCGGCGTTGGCATTGCCGGTGTTGATCATCAGGGCGCGGATCGGCTTGCCGCCCGCTTTCACGGCCGCCAGGTTTTCCTTGGAAATCTGTACTGGCGCGGCGCAGAAGCGGTTCAGCGTGAACACGCCGGACACGGTGGCTCCATCGGCCAGCTTCAGGACCAGCACGTCCTTGCGGCCCGGCTTCTTGATACCAGCTTCGGCATAGCCAAGCTCGATACCGGCAACCGGCTTCAGGTCAGCGGCGACAGGGATAGGGGAATTGACGGCCATGGTTTTCTTCTCAATCTTGGTAGGGAACGAAGCTGTTATTTTAAACGCACGCGCATTTCAGTGCGCAGTGCAATAACGCCAATTAAAGAACTCAAAAACCCCACAAATTCTAGAAGCTGCTCTCTATTTGTGCAGGTTTCGATTCAAAATGGTGCAAGTTTCGTTTATTCTAGGAAACTGCCATAAACAAAATGGCACGACTTTGGTGCATTGCACTATCAATAAAATAACACTCGATCGGATCACTTTCATGAAGAAACAGCTTCTCGCCGCCGCTATGCTGGCTGCTACCAGCATGATGGCTCAGGCCGGTACCCTGGGCGACGGCAACCTGAGTATCAGTGGCTTTGGCACCCTGGGTGTGGCCAAGACCAACTCCGATGACGCAAAATTCGCACGCTACAACCAGGCTGCGGGCACCGGCGACTCGCCGCGCATCGGCCTGGACAGCAACCTCGGCCTGCAAGCCACCTACGCCTTCAACGAGAGCCTGTCCGGCACAGTGCAGGTACTGACCCGCAAGAACACCAGCCAGCAGTTCACCACCGACCTGACCTGGGGCTTCCTGAAGTACAAGCTGAACGACGAGACCAATGTGCGCCTGGGCCGCGTAGTGCTGCCAGCCTTCCTGATCTCCGACTACCAGAACGTCGGCTACGCCAACACCATGATGCGCCCGCCGATCGAAATGTACGGCCAGGCGCCGATCGAAAACATGGACGGTGCTGACGTCAACTGGCAGCACGCTTTCGGCGACACCAACGTCACCGTACAAGGCTTCGGCGGCGTCAGCCGCGGCAAGCTGTACATCCCGACCGGCGGCGGTTCTGTTGCCAAGCACCAGTCGCCAGTGTTCGGCGCTGCCGTGACCGCCGAATACGGCCCGTTCACCGCCCGCCTGGCGCATGCCCGCGCCAAGATCGAAGTCAACAACCTGGCCCCGATCAATGCCCTGACCGACGGCCTGGCCGCAACCAAGGTGCCAGCAGCAGTCCAGCTCGCCGACGACCTGACCCTGCGTGGCGGCAAGAAGATGAGCTTCACCGAAATCGGCCTGACGATGGACTGGAAGAACATCGTGCTGCAAGCTGAATACGCCCAGCGCCGCGCCCACGAGCCGGTCTACATCCCGGAAACCAACTCCGGTTACATCATGGGTGGCTACCGCTTCGGCAAAGTGCTGCCTTACTACGCACACGCTTACTACAAGGGCCACGGCTCGTCCGTGACCGTGCCAACCGTGCCTGCCGCCCACCCGCTGGCAGCCACCTTCGGCGCCGTGCGCGGCCTGCTGGTATCGCCCGAGCAGAAGTCCGACCTGGTCGGCATGCGCTGGGACTTCGCCAAGTCGCTGGCCCTGAAAGTGCAGATCGACCACGTCAAGCCACAGAAGAAAGGCGGTTCCCTGATCCTGCCTTCCGGCGTGATGACCTATGACAAGAGCGTCAACGTCTATGCCGCCGGCATCGACTTCGTCTTCTAAGGAGCCATGGCCATGAAAAAAATCCTGACCGCCCTCCTCGCTTCGGCCCTCGCTGCCGCAGCCCTGCCGGCATCGGCTGAAATCGTCGTGATCGTCAACAAGGACAATCCGGCTTCGCGCATGTTCTCGGAACAGGCGTCCCAGTTCTTCCTCGGCAAATCGGCCATGTTCACCCCGGTGGACCAGGCTGAGGGCTCCAAGATCCGCGCCGACTTTTACCAGAAAGTCGCCGACAAGGACCCGGCCCAGGTGAAAGCCATCTGGTCCAAGCTGGTGTTTACCGGCAAGGCCACGCCGCCGAAGGAATTCAAGTCCAACGCCGAGGTGAAGAAGGCCGTGGCGGACGATCCGAAAGCCATCGGCTACATCGATAAATCGGCTGTCGACGACAGCGTCAAGGTCATCCTGACCCTGCCATAAGCCGGCAATTTTTACTGCGCCTGCTACGCGCCAACGCCGCCCCGCAACAGCCGGGCGGCGTTTTTTTTAAATTTCGGCAACTTTCACTTATGAAGGGATACAATGGCACGATAATCAAAAATCAACAAAGCTGGGGAGCACAACTTGAAGCTTTCGCTGCGCGCGAAATTCCTGCTGCTGAGCGCTTTTGTCCAAGCCGTCGTGGTGGCCCTGTTGATCGGCAACAGCCTGCGCCTGATGACCAATGCCGTCAGCCGCAATGCCGACCGGGTCGCCCACGAATACGCCGTCAACCTCAACCTGACCCTGACCCCCTACGCCAGCAGCGGCCGCCTCGGCGAGCTGCGGAGCTATTGGTCGGAAATGCTGTCCGACCCGCGCGACAGCTTCCTGCGTTATATCGTGATCCTGGACGCTTCCGGCGAAACGGTGCTGGAAGCAGGCGAACGCCCAGCCTTCATGCCGGAAGCGCTGCGCAATGCACAGCTGGGCGGTGGCGTGCGCACTTCGGTTGACGGCAACCTGTTGCACGCGCAGGCGCCACTGCTCCTGAAAGACAACCAGGTGGGCATGCTGCACTTTGGCCTGTCCACCGTCGACCTGGTGACGGCGCGCGACGACGTGCTGCGCCAGGGCGGCCTGATCGCCCTGCTCGGCTTCGCACTGGCCCTGCTGCTGTTCTTCGCCATGACGCGCGGCGTCGGCAAACGCCTGGTCGCATTGGCGCGCCACTCGGAAAAACTGGCGGAAGGCCAGTTCAGCCAGCTGCCCGAAAGCGGCGGCGACGAACTGGAAGTGGTGACCCACTCACTCAACCTGATGAGCGCTGCGCTGCGCGAACGCATCGCCCAGCTCGAAGAATCGCAGCGCCGCCTGCGCGAGTCGGAAGAACGCTTCCGCACCCTATTCGACATGACGCCGCTGCCGCTGTCGGTATCCGACCAGGAAGGCCGCATCATTGCCGCCAACCAGGCGCTGGCCCGCACCTTCGGCACCCCGCTGCACGAACTGATTGGCAAGCGCTCGGACGAAGTGACGTTCTGGGCTTCCCCGAAAGAGCGCCAGCGCATCTGGAATGAGTTCCGCCTGCACGGCGTAGTGCGCGGCGAGATCGCCGATGTGGTGCTGCCTGACGGCGGTCCGGGCCAGGTAGCGATCTGGTCCTCCTCGCTGCTCCTCGATGGCAAGCACGCCATCATCTGGGCCCTGCTCGACCTGACACAGGAAATGAAGGCCAAGCAGCAATTGCGCGAGTTGAACGATGCGCTGGAGTCGCGCGTGCGCGAGCGCTCGGCGGCATTGGAGCGGGCCAACCACGACCTGTCGCACGCGCTGGAGACGTTGCAGCGCACGCAGCATGACTTGATCGCGTCGGAGAAAATGGCCTCCCTCGGCTCGCTGGTGGCCGGCATTGCGCACGAACTGAATACGCCAATCGGCAACAGCCTGCTCGCCTCCACCGCGCTGGACGACCGCGTGAAGGAATTCAAACAATCGGTCGCCGATGGCTCGGTCCGGCGCTCCACGCTCAATCACCACTTGGAAGAAGTGCAGCTTGCGTGCGGCCTGATCTCCAGTTCGCTGGAAAAGGCGGCCTCGCTGATCGCCTCGTTCAAGCAAATCGCAGTCGACCAGACCAACGACCAGCGCCGCCGCTTCCGCCTGCAAGCGGTGGCGCTCGACACCGCAGCGACTTACACGCCGCGCCTGCGCCGCAGCGCGATCCACATGGAAGTCGACGTGCCGTACGAGCTGGAGCTCGATTCCTATCCGGGCAGCGTGTATCAGGTCTTCAACAACCTGATCAACAACGCACTGATGCACGCCTTCGAAGGCCGCAACTGCGGCCATCTCTGGCTGTTCGCCCGCGCTGCCGAAGACGGGCAGGTTGAGATTGTGTTCCGCGACGATGGTTCCGGCATGCCGGAAGAGGTGCAGCGCAAAGTCTTCGATCCCTTCTTCACCACCAAGATGGGCAATGGCGGCACTGGCCTCGGCATGAACATCGTCTACAACATCGTCACCGGTGTGATGGGTGGCCGCATCGCGATCGAATCGGCGCCGGGCGAAGGCACCACGGTCCGCATCTCGCTCCCGGCCAGCTCACCGCAAAGGGACTAGCGCGGCTCGCCGAGCAAGCCCTGCTCGCGAATAAAGCCGACCACGTCCTGCACGCCCTGTCCGCTGCGCAGGTTGGTAAACACGAAAGGACGGTCGCCCCGCTGCCGTGCGGCGTCGCGCGCCATGACTTCCAGGTCGGCGCCCACATGCGGCGCCAGGTCCGTCTTGTTGATGATCAGCAGGTCTGAGCGCGTGATGCCGGGGCCGCCCTTGCGCGGGATCTTTTCGCCGCCTGCCACGTCGATGACATACAGGGTCAGGTCCGACAACTCCGGACTGAAGGTCGCAGCCAGGTTGTCGCCGCCGGATTCGACCAGGATCAGGTCCAGTGCCGGGAAATCCGCCTGCAAGCGCGCGATCGCTTCCAGGTTGATCGAGGCATCCTCGCGGATCGCGGTGTGCGGGCAGCCGCCCGTCTCTACGCCCATCAGGCGCTCTGGCGGCAGGGCCTGGGCGCGCAGCAGGATCTCCATGTCTTCGCGGGTGTAGATGTCGTTGGTGATCACGGCCATGTCATAATCGTCGCGCATGGCCTTGCACAGCATTTCGCAGAGCGCGGTCTTGCCGGAGCCAACCGGTCCGCCGATGCCGACGCGCAGGGGATTGGATGCCATAGTATTTCCTTTATGAACGGTAGAGCCTGCCGTGCTGCACTTCGTGCCGCATCGACAGCAGGGACAGCCCGGGCGCCCAGTTGGACATTTCCGCATCTTCCAGCGCTTGCGCGGTACGGGCTGCTTCTTCGATTTCGGGGCGCAGCGACAAGAGCAGCCGCTGCCCCGCCACTTGCCCCAGCGGGATGGATTTGACGCATACCAGCACCTGGTTCTCGGCCCAGCCGAACAACATCGCCAGCAGCGCCGCCTCGTGCGGCACGCCCAGCGCATGCACGGCCCGCGCCAGCGCGGCCAGGTAGGCTTCTTCACCTGCCGCGGCCGGTGCCAACTCCAGTTCGGCCAGCAGGCGCGCCAGCGAGAAGCCCATCTGCACTGATTCAGCTCTCAGCTCCGCCGTGTCGCGCGAGGCCAGGTAACGCTCAGCCCAACACGATGCAGCCGCCGCGTCGCCGGCCGCGTGGGCGGTCAGCAGGCGCCAGAACAGTGGCGCATCCCAGCACGCCAGCACTTCGTGCAGCATGCTGCTCATCCAGGTGCGCGCCGTGGCGGCATCGTGCACGCTGCCCTCTTCCAGCGCCGCTTCCAGGCCTTGCGAATAGCTGTAGGCGCCAATCGGCAGCGCCGGGCTGGCGAATTGCAGGAGATGCAGCAGCGCCTGTGCTTCCATGATTACGCGTCTGCCGGGCGATGGATCTTTTGCCGCAGCGGCACCGGCGCCAGCGGGTGTCCGTGAGCATGGCCGCCGGAATAGGCGCCGGCCTCCGGCTCGAACGCCGCCATATCTTCCGCCACATCGGCGCCGAGGCCGGTCAGCATGTCGCGCAGCACCGGGTCGACGCGGATGCGCAGGAAACCGGCGCCTACCTCCACCTGGCTATGGCGGTTGCCGAGGTGAAAAGCGCAGCGCAGCAGGCCGTGCGCATCGGCAGCGCGCACGGTGTAAACCGGCTCCGCAGCCGCGCGCACGCGCGCCACGAAGCCGGTTTCACCGGTCAGCAGGTCGCCGTCGCGCAGCACCGTGCCGCGTGCGGTGAACAGGGCGATCTCCTCGCCCGAAGCCAGGCGCGCGCGCTGGCGGCATTTCTCGCGCTGGTCATAGGTCAATACCAGTTCGCCGTCGACGCGTTCGGCGGCGGGCAGTTTGGTGTGCAGGGTCAGCATGGTCATTGTTTGCTCAGAACAGGAAATAGCGCTGCGCCATCGGCAGCACGGGCGCGGCTTCGCACACCAGCAACTGGCCGTCGGCACGCACTTCATAGGTTTCGGGATCAACCTCCATGTGCGGAGTCGCGCCGTTGTGAACCATATCGGATTTACGCAGCTGGCGGGTGGCGCGCACCGGCACCACGCGCTTGGCCAGGCCGAGGCGTTGCGCCACGCCGGCCTCGAACGCGGCCTGCGAGACGAAAGTCAGCGACTTTCTCAAGCCGCCGCCGAACGCACCGAACATAGGACGCGTGTACACCGGCTGCGGTGTGGGAATCGAAGCGTTCGGGTCGCCCATCTGGGCACAGGCGATCATGCCGCCTTTCAGCACCATCGAGGGCTTGACGCCGAAGAAGGCCGGCCGCCACAGCACCAGGTCGGCCAGCTTGCCCACCTCCAGCGAACCCACCACGTGCGAAACGCCATGGGCGATGGCGGGATTGATGGTGTACTTGGCCACGTAGCGCTTGACGCGCGTGTTGTCGTTGCGGCTGTCGTCGCCGGGAAGTGCGCCGCGTTGAACCTTCATCTTGTGGGCGGTCTGCCAGGTGCGCATGATGACTTCCCCCACGCGCCCCATAGCCTGCGAGTCGGACGACATCATCGAGATCGCGCCCAGGTCATGCAGGATGTCTTCGGCCGCAATGGTCTCGCGGCGGATGCGCGACTCGGCAAAGGCAACGTCCTCGGCGATGGCTGCGTCCAGGTGGTGGCACACCATCAGCATGTCAAGGTGCTCGTCCAGGGTATTGACGGTGAACGGGCGGGTCGGGTTGGTTGACGAGGGCAGCACATTGGACTGGCCAACTGCCGCGATGATGTCCGGGGCGTGGCCACCGCCCGCCCCTTCCGTGTGGAAGGTATGGATGGTGCGGTCCTTGAACGCTGCCAGCGTCGCTTCCAGGAAGCCGCCTTCGTTCAGCGTGTCGGTATGGATGGCGACCTGCACGTCCATGCGGTCGGCCACCGACAGGCAGTTGTCGATTGCAGCCGGCGTGCTGCCCCAGTCTTCGTGCAGCTTGAGGCCGATGGCGCCGGCCTCGATCTGCTCCTCCAGCGGGAGCGGCAGGCTGACATTGCCCTTGCCCAGGAAGCCGAGGTTCATCGGAAAAGCATCTGCCGCCGCCAGCATTGAGTGGATGTGCCACGGGCCGGGAGTACAGGTGGTTGCCGCCGTGCCGACGGCCGGTCCGGTGCCGCCACCGATCATGGTGGTCACGCCCGATGCCAGCGCTTCTTCGATCTGCTGCGGGCAGATGAAATGGATGTGCGTGTCGATCCCGCCGGCCGTGACGATCATGCCTTCGCCGGCGATGATCTCGGTGGCTCCTCCAATGGCCATCGTTACGCCGGGCTGGATGTCGGGGTTGCCGGCTTTGCCGATGGCAGCGATGTGGCCATCCTTCAAGCCGATATCGGCTTTCACGATGCCCCAGTGGTCCAGGATCACGGCGTTGGTGATCACAGTATCCATCACGTCCCGGTGCGGCAGCTGCGATTGCCCCATGCCGTCGCGGATTACTTTGCCGCCACCGAACTTCACTTCCTCGCCGGGAATGGCATAGTCATGCTCGATCTCGATGAACAGTTCGGTATCCGCCAGGCGAATGCGGTCGCCCTTGGTCGGCCCGAACATTTCCGCGTACGCGCGGCGCGAAATCCGGGCCATTATGCCTCCCCGTCCAATGCGCCCATCACACGGGCATTAAAGCCATACACGTGGCGCGTGCCGGCCAGCGCCACCAGCTGCACCGTGCGGCGCTGGCCGGGTTCGAAGCGTACCGCGGTGCCGGCTGCGATATCGAGCCGCATGCCGCGCGCCTGGGTGCGGTCGAACTGCAGCGCCTCGTTGACTTCAAAAAAATGGAAGTGCGATCCGACCTGCACTGGCCGGTCGCCGCTATTGGCGACTACCAGGGTGCAGCCGGCGCGACCGGCGTTGAGCGTGATGTCGCCTTCTTCAAGCAGGTATTCGCCAGGTATCATGCCGTCCTCAAACAATAGGGTGATGGACGGTGACCAGCTTGGTCCCGTCGGGAAAAGTCGCTTCGACCTGAATGTCCGGAATCATTTCCGGCACACCCTCCATGACGTCTTCGCGCGCCAGCACCTGGGTGCCCTCGGACATCAGTTGCGCCACGGTTTTGCCGTCGCGCGCGCCTTCCAGGATCGCCGCGCTGATCAGGGCTACCGCCTCCGGGTAATTGAGCTTGAGGCCGCGCGCGCGGCGGCGTTCCGCCAGCAACGCAGCAGTGAACAGCAGCAGTTTGTCTTTTTCGCGTGGGGAGAGATCCATATCAAGTATTCCAAATGCGGAGTTCAGTTGCGGGGCGATCCATCCAGTGCGGGCGCAGGGTTTGCCAGGCCAGCGCCATCAGCTTGCGCGCCTGTTCGGCATCATGGCCAAGGTAGCGCACCACCAGCACCGGCTTGAGCGCGGTCACGCCCAGCGCCGGATCCAGTGCGCGCAACTGCGCGACGAGCGCAGAGTCGGCGGAACGTCCCGCTGCCAGCAACGTGGCGCAGATGGTCGCACCGCCCAGTACATGCGGGCTTTCCATCGAGCTGCCGCCGCCGTGCAGTACGCCCTGGTCCCACCACAGCAGGCGCCCGGCCTGACGCACTTGCAGTTGCTGGCGCACCGTGCCGCGCGCAAAGCGTTCGCCGCTGGCGCTTCGGCCAAAGCACAGGATGTCGCAGCCAAGGTAGCGCGCGCCGGACTCCAGATCTACCTCCTGCAGGAGGTTGGCGTCTGTGGCATCGAAGAAGATTGTTTCCTGCGGCAGCCATTCCAGGCGGGCGTCCTGCCCCACCCGGATCCCGACGCGCTGCCAGGCCGGCTTGCCATTGGCGCGGTACCACTTGGCTGCGCCCGGTGTGGTCAGCAGGGCATGTGAATCGGCGCCGGCCGTGATGTCGATGCACAGCTCATCGCCACCTGCAATGCCGGCCGGCGGATGCAGCAGGATGTTGTGGCAGACCGCATCTCCTTCCGGATAGAAGGACTTCTGTACGCGCAAGGGGCCGCTGTGCGCGCGCTGTACCAGCCGCGTCGCAGCGCCGGCGCGCGCATAGCCCAGCGCCAGGCTGGCGCGCCATGAGGCTGGGAGCAAGGTTGCTGCAGGATGATCAATGCGCATGGCAGCCGCCTATCCCAGGGATGCGTCGGAGGGTGCCGTTGCCCGCGGGCGCGCCACGACTTTGGCCAGCAGGAAGCTGCCGGCCAGTACCACTACCAGCGCCGCACCGAAGGCCAGTTCCTTGCCATCGCTCCAGGCGCCGATTGTGGGCGATGACTGCTTCAGGATGCCGAATCCCGCCACCAGGAAACTCACGCCGGCGACCACCCAGCCCATGATGCGCGAGGCCAGTACGGCCGTCTCGCCGCTACGCCGCAGCAAGCGCGCAATCCAGAAACCATGCACGCCATCGGCCACCAGCATCCCAAGGGTAAACAGTACGCCCAGCAGCAATGCATGCTGCCAGCCGCCGAACTGGGCGGCTGCCACAGCGAACAGGCTGGCCTGGCTGACGGTATCGAACGACAAGGCAAACAAGGCGCCAACCAGCGCTACCCCGCCCGGCCCCGATGCTGCGGCAAGACGGCCCAGGAAGCGGCCTTTCAATCCCACCGGCGCAACCACCTGCCCGGCAGGCGCACCGAGCAAAGCCTGCACATTCAGCAGCCCCAGGCCGATCAGGCAGGCGATCGAAAACCATGCACCGCACAGTTCGAGCCAGGCCGGCGGCTGCCAGTAGCCTGCCAGTGAGCTGAGTACCACCGAAATGGCGATAACCACGGCGCCGTGCCCCAGCGAGAACCAGGCGCCGCACTGGCGCGCCAGCCGCGGCCGGGCCGGCATATTCCAGCGTGCCAGGCCATCAATCGTCGCCAAGTGGTCGGCGTCAAAGCCGTGCTTCAGGCCGAGGCTGAGCACCAGCAAACAGAGTCCAATCAAATTGTCGGGAAGGGTATCGGTCATGCTCCTCAATAAGCAAGACGCATACCAGTTCAGCCACCAGCCCAAGCCCACAGCAAATAGGCATAGTAATTGCATCATTGCAGTAGCCTGCACGAACAACGCGAACCATGAATACCTCTGCACCAAATTTGGAAAGCCCACGCACCAAAACGGTTCAGCGCATCGTCAAGATAAGGCGCGACTACAACACCTGGGTCGCGAATGAAACCATCGAAGACTACGCGCTGCGCTTCACGCCGCGCGCGTTTCGCAAGTGGTCCATTTTTCGCGTCGCCAATACCGCGTTTGGTGCGATTGCCTTCCTGGTGCTGGAAGCGATTGGCGGCACGCTGGCCGTGCACTACGGCTTCATCAACGCCTTCTGGGCCATCCTCGCGGTCAGCCTGATCATTTTCCTGACCGGCCTGCCCATCAGCTATTACGCGGCGCGCCATGGCGTGGACATGGACTTGCTGACGCGCGGCGCCGGCTTCGGCTACATCGGCTCCACCATTTCCTCGTTTATCTACGCTTCCTTTACTTTCATCCTGTTTGCGCTGGAGGCGGCCATCATGGCCTACGCGCTGGAACTGTATTTCGGCCTGCCCCTCTGGCTTGGCTACCTGGCGAGCGCACTGGCGGTGGTGCCATTGGTGACGCATGGCGTGACGCTGATCAGCCGCATCCAGATGGTGACCCAGCCCCTTTGGCTGCTGCTGATGGCGCTGCCTTTTATCGCGATTGCATTCAAGCGCCCCGACCTGCCCGGCCAATTGCTGCAGTTCGCCGGCACCAACACCGCCAACGCTCATTTCAACACCCTGGCCTTCGGCGCCGCCACCGCCGTTGGCGTGGCCCTGATTCCGCAGATTGGCGAACAGGTCGATTTCCTGCGCTTCATGCCGCCGCCCGGCAAGCAGCGCTGGCGTTGGCACCTTGGCGTGCTGGCTGCGGGGCCAGGCTGGACGCTGGTCGGCGCGCTGAAAATGCTGGCCGGCGCCCTGCTCGCACTTCTCGCCCTGCAGGGCGGCGCCAGCCTGGCGCAGGCGGTCAACCCGACCCACATGTACCTGGCCGGCTTCAGCCTGGTCGGCGCCGGCCCGGGCCTGGCGCTGCTGGCCACCGTGGTGTTTGTCGTGGTGTCGCAGATTAAGATCAATATGACCAATGCCTATGCCGGCTCGCTGGCCTGGTCGAATTTCTTCGCGCGCCTGACTCACAGCCATCCCGGTCGCGTGGTGTGGGCCTGCTTCAATGCACTGATTGCCGTGCTGCTGATGGAACTGAATGTATTCCAGGCGCTGGACCAGGTGCTTGGCCTGTTTTCCAATATCGCCATCGCCTGGATCGCCGCCGTGGTGGCCGACCTGGTGATCAACAAGCCGCTAGGACTGAGCCCGGCAGGCATCGAATTCCGCCGCGCCTACCTGTACGACATCAATCCGGTCGGCGTGGGCGCCATGCTGCTCGCTTCGCTGCTGTCGGTGGCCGCCTTCACCGGCTTGTTCGGTGCCACGGCGCAGGCTTTTTCAGCCTTCATCGCGCTCGCAACGGCCTTCGCCACTGCGCCGGCTATCGCCTACCTCACCGGCGGCCGCTACTACATCGCGCGCCAGGCCGCTGCAGCGCACAGCAATACCTGCAGCATCTGCGAAAAAGCCTACGAAGCGGAGGACATGGCGCATTGCCCGGCCTATCAGGGGCCGATCTGCTCGCTGTGCTGCTGCCTCGACGCGCGCTGCGACGATGCATGCAAGCCCCATGCGCGCCTGTCCGTCCAATGGCAAGCCGCCATGCACTGGCTGCTGCCCAAGTCGGCCTGGCCTTACCTGGTCAGCGGGCTGGGTTACTACATGCTGCTGATGACACTGACCCTGCTCTTCCTCTCCGGCCTGCTGGGACTGCTGTACCTGCACGAGGCAGCATCCCTCGCGCAGTCCGGCCAGGAGCAGTTGCTGGCGCCATTGCGCCTGGCTTTCCTCAAGATTTTCGGTGCGCTGCTGCTGGTCAGCGCCATCGTGGCATGGTGGCTGGTGCTGAACCGCGAAGGCCGCCGCGTGGCGCAGGAAGAAGCACAGCAGGCGAGGAAAATGGCTGACCAGGCCAACCAGGCCAAGAGCCGCTATATCGCCGGCATCAGCCATGAGATCCGTACTCCGCTCAACAGCATTCTCGGCTATGCGCAATTGCTGGAGAACGACCCGGCCATGCCGCCGCACCGGCAGCAGGCCATCCGCGTCATCCGCGGCAGCGGCGAGCACCTGCTGTCCCTGATCGAGGGAACGCTCGATATCGCCCGCATCGAAGGCGGCCGCCTGAGCGTCGACCTGCGGCCGCTGGAGTTCCCCACCTTTATCGCGCAACTGGTGCAGATGTTCGAACAGCAGGCAGCCAGCAAGGGACTGGCTTTCCGCTACGAGGTGCAGGGCAGCCTGCCGGCCGTGGTGCGGGCGGACCGCAAGCGGCTCGGCCAAATCCTGATCAATATCCTCGGCAACGCAGTCAAGTTCACCAGCCAGGGCAGCATTGTCTTCCGCCTGCGCTACCAGCGCGACATGGCGCACTTTGAGGTGGAAGACAGCGGGCCGGGCATCCTGGAGCACGAACTGGAACGCATCTTCGAGCCTTTCGCGCGCGGCAGCGCCGGCGATGCCGCCAACTGCAGCGGCACCGGGCTTGGCCTGCCGATCAGCAAACTGCTGACGGAGCTGATGGGCGGCGACCTGACGGTGCGCAGCACGCCCGGCGAGGGCAGCGTCTTCGGCGTCCACCTGCTGCTGCCGCGCCTGTATGCCGAAGCGCCGCAGGCAGACGCCGTCCCGCTCCAGCGCAGCGGCTATGCCGGCGCCCGCCGCCGCATCCTGGTGGTCGACAATGACCGCAACGACCGCGAACTGCTGGCCGAAATCCTGGCGCCGCTCGGCTTCATCGTCGGCCAGGCTGCTTCCGGCCAGGAGTGCCTGCAATGCCATGCCGGCTTCGCCCCGGACCTGATCCTGATGGACCTGGCGATGCCGGGCATGGACGGCTGGGAGGCGAGCCACCTGCTACGCACCGAGCATGGCTGCACGGTGCCGATCGGCATCGTCTCGGCCAATGCCTACGACAAGGGCTTGCCCAACCCGGCCGGCATTGGCGCCGACGACTTCTTTACCAAGCCCGTGCAGCTGGGGGAACTGCTGGACTGGATCGGGCGCCGCCTGCAGCTCGACTGGATCGCGCCGGAAGCGGCCGCCGCCAGCGCACGGCCATCCGGCCAGCCGCAACTGCCGTCACCTGCCCAGCTCGCCCCCTTGCGCGCCCAGGTCAAGGCCGGCTACATGCGCGGCATCAAGCAGCAGCTGGACGTCATCGCCACGCTCGGCGAACCGTACCTGCATTTTGTCGACATCATGCGGGCCCACGCGCAGCGCTTCGAACTGGAAGCGATGGCGCGTTTGCTCGAACAGGGAGTATCCCATGCAACAAACGATTGAGCGCCCACCAGGCCAACTGGTGCTGGTAGTTGACGACATGCCCGAAAACCTGGCCGTGCTGCACGACGCGCTGGATGAATCGGGATATTCCGTCGTAGTCGCCAACAATGGCGCCACCGCACTGGAACAGGCCCACGCGCTGGTGCCCGACGTCGTGCTGCTGGATGCTGTCATGCCCGGCATGGACGGCTTCGAAGTCTGCCGCCGCCTGAAAGCGGACCTGCAGACCCGCGCCATCCCGGTCATCTTCATGACGGGGTTGACGGAGAGCGAACATGTGGTCGCGGCATTCCAGGTTGGCGGCAGCGACTACGTGACCAAGCCCGTGCGCCAGAACGAGATGCTGGCGCGCATCCGCGCTCACACGCAGAATGCCCGCCTGGTGAGCCAGGCCCGCAGTGCGCTCGACGCCTTTGGCCATGCCGTCCTGGCGGTCGATCCGGACGAACGCATCATCTGGCAGACACCGTTGGCGCGGCAATGGCTGGACATCTACTTCCCGGCCCACCCCAAGTCCACGCTGCCGCCACAAGTATCGCCCTGGCTGCAGCGCGCCGTGCGGGCACGCTCCGCCGGCGAGGAAGCGGCCGCACTGGTCATTGCGCAAGGCACGCGGCGCCTGATCTTTGCGCTTGGCGAGGCGGACGAAGCGGTCCAGTGGAGCGTTGTGCTGCGCGAGGAGGCGGATGATGCCCTGGTGCAGTCGCTGATGGCAAAGCACCGCCTGACCCAGCGCGAAGCCGAAGTGCTGCATTGGGTCAGCAAGGGCAAGACCAACCGCGATATCGGCGACATCCTCGGCACCAGCCCGCGCACCGTAAACAAGCACCTGGAGCACGTTTTCGCAAAACTGGGCGTGGAAACGCGCACGGCCGCCGCCGCGCTGGCCGTGTCGTCTAGACCGACAAGTGGCGGGTGACGTCGTCGCTTGCCATCTGCGCCTGGCTGCCGGCCGCCACTACTTCGCCGCGCGACAGCACGACGAAATGGTCGGCCAGGGCGTGGGCGAAATCGAAGTACTGTTCGCACAAGAGGATGGCCATGTCGCCGCGCTGGCGCAGCAGGCGGATCACGCGTTCGATATCCTTGATGATGGAAGGCTGGATGCCCTCGGTCGGTTCATCCAGGATCAGCACCTGCGGCCGTTGCAGCAGAGCGCGCGCGATGGCCAGCTGCTGTTGCTGTCCGCCCGACAGGTCGCCGCCGCGCCGCTGCAGCATTTCCTTCAGCACGGGAAACAGCTCGTAGACGTCACCGCTGATGCGCGCAGCCTGGCGGCCGGGCAGCGTGGCCATGCCCATGCGCAGGTTTTCCTCCACCGTCAGTCGCGCAAAGATTTCCCGCCCTTGCGGCACATAGGCGATACCGGCTGCCGCGCGCGCATGGGGCGGCTGGCGGGTGATGTCGCGCCCGGCGAGCCGCACCGCGCCGCCAGCCACCGGCAGCACGCCCATCAGGCATTTCAGCAGTGTGGTCTTGCCCACGCCATTCCGGCCCAGCAAGGCCAGGCACTGACCGCGCGCCACTTGCAGCGAAACGCCGCGCAAGGTGTGGGATGAGCCATAGTACTGGTTCAGGTTTTCGGCTTGCAGCATCATCTTCCTAACGTCCCAAATAGACTTCTACCACCCGTTCATCGGCCTGCACCTCGTCCATGCGTCCCTGCGCCAGCACCGCGCCTTCGTGCAGCACCGTCACCTTGCCGCCCTGCGCGATGTCGGCCACGAAGCCCATGTCATGCTCCACCACCATGACGGAATGCTTGCCGCGCAATTCGTTCAGCAGTTCCGCGGTGCGGGCCGTTTCGGCGTCGGACATGCCGGCCACCGGTTCGTCGAGCAGGATCAGTTGCGGGTCCTGGATCAGCAGCATGCCGATTTCCAGCCATTGCTTCTGGCCGTGCGAGAGCAGTCCCGCCAGGCGCTGCGCCTGCCCTTCCAGGCGGATCTGGCGCAGGATGGCGGCGATCTTGTCGCGCTGCTCGCCGCTCAGGCGCGCAAACAGCGTAGGCCGCACGCGCTTGTCCATTTTCATCGCCAGCTCCAGGTTTTCGAACACGGTATGCGATTCAAAGACTGTCGGCCGCTGGAATTTTCGCCCGATGCCGGCTTGAGCGATCTGGTACTCCGTCAGCTCCGACAAATCGTGGCGCTGGCCGAACCAGGCGCTGCCCGAACTGGGCCGGGTCTTGCCGGTGATGACGTCCATCATCGTGGTCTTGCCGGCGCCATTGGGGCCGATGATGCAGCGCAGTTCGCCGACCGAGATATCGAGACTGAGCTTGTTCAAGGCGCGGAAGCCATCGAATTCGACTGTCACGTCCTCCAGGTAGAGGATGGCGCCATGAGTGGTGTCCAGCCCCTTGTCTTGCGCGACCTTCATGCCACTTCCTCCAGTTCCTGTTTGGGCGCGGGCGCGCGTTGGGTGTGCCGAGGCAGGCGCAGGCCCAGCAAACCTTTCTGCATCAGCAGTGTCACCATGATGAACAGCAGGCCGAGGGCAAACAGCCACAGGTCCGGGAAGGCTGCGGTAAACCAGCTCTTCAAGCCATTCACGGTGAACGCACCGAGGATCGCGCCCAGCAGGGTGCCGCGGCCACCGACGGCCACCCAGACCACCATCTCGATCGAGTTGGCGGGCGACATTTCAGAGGGATTGATGATGCCCACTTGCGGCACATACAGTGCACCGGCAATCGCGCACAGGATGGCCGACAAAGTCCAGACAAAGAGCTTGAACCACAACGGGTTGTAGCCAATGAACATCAGGCGCGCCTCCGAATCGCGCACCGCCTGCAGCACGCGGCCCAGGCGCGAAGTCACGATCCAGCGGCAAAGCAGCAGTGCGCCCAACAGGCAGGCCAGGGTCACCAGGTACAGCACTGCCTTGGTGCCCGGGGCCGTGATGCTGTAGCCGAGAATGCGTTTGAAGTCGGTAAAGCCGTTATTGCCGCCGAAGCCGGTGTCATTACGGAAGAACAGCAGCATGCAGGCATAAGTCAGGGCTTGCGTGATGATGGAGAAATACACACCCTTGATGCGCGAACGGAAGGCGAAATAGCCGAACACGAAAGCCAGCGTGCCCGGCACCAGCACCACCAGCGCCAGACAGTACCAGAAGCTGTCCGTCATGGCCCAGTACCAGGGAAACTCTTTCCAGTCCAGGAATACCATGAAATCGGGCAGCACGCTCTGGTAGACGCCATCGCGACCGATCGCACGCATCAGGTACATGCCGTGCGCATAGCCGCCCAAGGCGAAGAACAAGCTGTGGCCAAGCGACAGGATGCCTGTATAGCCCCACACCAGGTCCAGCGCCAGCGCTGCCAGCGCATAGCACATGAACTTACCGGCCAGCCCGATCAGGTAGTCCGGCACATGCAGCGCATGGCCAGGCGGGAAGGCGAGGTTACATGCCGGCAGCAAGGCCGCCAGCAGCGCCAGGCCCGCCACAACGCACCAGGTGCGACGAGAAAACAGCTTGGTCATTCCACGCTCCTGCCTTTGACAGCGAACAGCCCTTGCGGCCGACGCTGGATAAAGATAATGATGAAGGCGAGGATGGCGATCTTGGCCAACACGGCGCCCGCCACCGGTTCCAGCAGTTTGTTGGCTTCACCCAGCCCCAAGGCGGCGATCACGGTGCCGGCCAACTGGCCTACGCCGCCCAGTACCACCACCATGAATGAATCGATGATGTAGGACTGCCCGAGGTCCGGCCCCACATTGCCCAGCTGCGACAGCGCCACTCCGCCCAGCCCCGCAATGCCGGAGCCCAGCCCGAATGTCAACATGTCGATACGGCCGGTCGGCACGCCGACGCAGCCGGCCATACGGCGGTTCTGCATGACGGCGCGCACGAACAGGCCAAGCCGCGTGCCGTTCAGCAGCAGCCAGACGCCGGCCGTAACCAGCACGGCAAACACGATGATGGCAATGCGGTTGTAGGGCAACACCAGCGATCCGAGTACCGTCACGCCGCCCGACATCCAGGCCGGGTTGGCCACTTCCACGTTCTGCGCGCCGAACAGGGTGCGCACGGCCTGCATCAGCGCCAGGCTGATGCCCCAGGTTGCGAGCAGCGTTTCCAGCGGGCGCCCGTACAGCCAGCGGATCACCGTGCGCTCCAGCGCCATGCCCACCAGTGCCGCCACGGCGAAAGCAGCAGGCAGCGCCGCCAACAGGTACAGGTCGACTGCCTGCGGCAAGTAATGGCGAAACAGCGACTGCACCAGGTACGTCGTATAAGCACCGATCATCAGCAATTCGCCGTGCGCCATATTGATGATGCCCATCAGGCCGAAGGTAATGGCGAGGCCCAGTGCCGCCAACAGCAGCACGCTGGCCAGCGAGACGCCGTAAAACAGGTTGCCAACAAGCTCCGTGCGGGCTTGCCGTGCGTCGATAGCTTTCAAGGCATCCGTTACCGCCAGGCGGACCGCGGCATCGGGATCGGTCGAAGCCGGCTCCAGCATGACCTGCAGCGGGGCGCGCTGCGCACTGCCGCCCAGCTCACCCACCTGGCGCGCGGCTGCGGCACGTTCGGCCGCCTGCGGCGCCTGCAGGCTAGTGAGCGCCAGCAGCAACTGCAACGCGGAACGCACTTGCCCATCCTGCTCTCCCTGCAAGGCACGCCGTGCCAGCGCCACCTGGCCGGGACTCAGTTCCTGGCCCAGCAAGCCACGCGCGGCCGCCAGGCGTTGCGCCGGATCGGGCGCCAGCAAATCCATGCCCGACAGGGCGGCCTCGATCGCAGCCCGCAAGCGATTATTGACGACAATCGCGATCGCGCCTTCGGGCGCCGTCGACTGCGGCGCAATGGCGGCCACCTGCCCGCCGGGCATGAGGTACAAGGCATCGTCCTTCAAAGCGCGCAACACTGCCGCCGCTTCCGGCGTGCCGAGCGTGCCGATGGCAGCGACTGCAGCCACCCGCGCGTCGGGATCGTCGCCAGCCAGCGGCTGCAACAGGGCTGGCGCAATCGCCGCCTGCGCAGCTCCGGCCAACAGGCAAAGCGCGATGCCGGCCAGCAGCCGGCGCACAGCGGAATACATCATCGGGAAGTCTCCAGTGATCAGGGCCGGCGGGTGACACACGGCCCCGCCGGCATGCCGGCTTACATCTTTTGCTTGCCTTCGTTCCCCGGGATGAACGGGCTCCAAGGCTGGGCACGGATCGGTTCCTTGGTCTTCCATACGACGCTGAACTGGCCATCCGCCTTGATTTCGCCGATCATCACAGGCTTGTGCAGGTGGTGGTTGCTCGGGTCCATGGTCAGGGTGAAGCCGGAAGGCGCGCTGAAGGACTGGCCGCCCATTGCCGCGATCACTTTGTCAGTATCGGTGGACTTGGCCTTCTCGACCGCCTGCGCCCACATGTTGATGCCGACATAGGTTGCTTCCATCGGGTCGTTGGTCACTGCGGTGGCCGCATTCGGCAGCTTCTTCGCCACGGCATAGGCCTTCCATTTCTTGATGAAGGCCTCATTCACCGGATTTTTTACCGACTCGAAATAGTTCCAGGCCGCGAGGTGGCCGACCAGCGGCTTGGCATCCACACCGCGCAGCTCCTCTTCACCCACCGAGAAAGCGACGACCGGCACCTGCGTCGATTTCAGGCCAGCGTTACCCAGCTCCTTGTAGAAGGGCACGTTCGAGTCGCCGTTGATGGTGGAGATCACTGCGGTCTTGCCGCCGGCCGAAAACTTCTTGATGTTGGCGACGATGGTCTGGTAGTCCGAATGGCCAAACGGCGTGTAGGTTTCCTCGATATCGCTGTCCTTGACGCCTTTGCTCTTCAGGAAAGCGCGCAGGATCTTGTTGGTGGTGCGCGGGTACACATAGTCCGTGCCAAGCAGCACGAAGCGCTTGGCGCCGCCGCCCTCCTTGCTCATCAAGTATTCGACGGCAGGAATCGCCTGCTGGTTCGGCGCCGCGCCGGTGTAGAACACATTCTTCTCGAGCTCCTCCCCTTCGTACTGCACCGGGTAGAACAGCAGGCCATTCAATTCCTTGAAGACCGGCAGCACAGACTTGCGCGACACTGAAGTCCAGCAGCCGAACACCGCGGCCACTTTGTCCTTCGCGACCAGCTGGCGCGCCTTCTCCGCGAACAGCGGCCAGTTCGACGCCGGATCGACCACCACCGGCTCCAGCTTCTTGCCCAGCACACCGCCTTTGGCATTGATTTCCTCAATAGCCATCAAGGCCACATCTTTCAGCGTCGTTTCGGAAATCGCCATGGTGCCGGACAGCGAGTGCAGGATGCCGACCTTGATGGTGTCGGCCGCGTAGGCGGCGAAGCTGCCACCCAGCATGGCGGCGGCCGCCGCAATGCGGGTCAGGGATGCGATGAAATGACGGCGAGTTTGCATAATGGTTACCCTCTTCTGATGGTGGAAGGATGGTGCTTAGTATTGAACCTGCAGCGCGACCACGAACTTCGACTGGTCTGCGGCGGCGACGGTCTTGGTCTTTGAATACTTGGCGCTCAACTGCGCGTTGTAGCCATCAATGATGTAATTGAGGCCAACATCCGTCTGCTTGACGTCGATGTCGTTGTCAGGCTTGAACTTCTGGTATTGGACGAAGGGCTGCAGCTTGCCTTGGCCTGGCGCCAGGTTGAACACGTAAGCCAGGCCGGTCGACCAGGCCTTGCCCTGCTCCGCCAGGATGACATCGTCGTTGCGGTAGTTGTAGTAGGCCGCTTCCACCGACACCGCACCGGCGCCGATACGCTTCTCCAGCAGGAAGTCCAGGTTCCAGGCCTTGTAATCGCCGGTCTTGGCGACGGTCAGCACGCCATCCTTCTGGTAGCGGCCGGCCAGGCCGATGGCCAGGATGTCCTTGCTGCCCAGGTAGTTGCCGGTGCCGTAGTAGCCCGGTTCCGCATCCCAGAAGTCATATTGCACGCGGCCCGCGTACATCAGACTATCGTCGGCCTTGATGCCAGCCGCCTTGGCTTCCTTTTGTGTCAGGCTGCCGATGCCAAAGGTATGGCCCTCGAAAGCGCCAAAGGAATATCCAAGCTTGCCGTCGGCAGCATTGCCCCACACGACCACGCCATCGTCACGGCCACGGAAAATGCCGCCGTTGTACCCGTAGCGCGAAGCCACGCCTGCCCAGTAGCCCCCACCGAGCGAGTAGTATGGGCCGGCCATATTCGCGCGGTCGCTCGGCGATAGCAGGCGTCCGGCCCAGACATTCAACTCCGGCGAAAATGCGAACTGCGCGGCAGCATCCAGCACCCGGATCTGGTCGCCATCCCACTCGGTGTTCAGCATGCCCTTGATGGTCTTGTTCAGCGAAGCGCCGAAGAACAGGCGCGCGCTGTCCAGGTTGAAATCGTTCGAACGCGAGCCATCCGGCGCGCCATCTTTGGCACTGGTGTAACTGCCACGAGCGCCAAAGCCCACACTGACGGACCTGTCCTCGCCGATTGGAATGGTGGCACCCGCGTGTGCCAGCGAGGCCGCGGCGGAGCTGAGTAATATCGAGAGCTTGATCTTCTTTTGCATGCCAGTCCTCTTTCACAAGTTGGAAATGTTGCCGCTTGTGTCAGAGTAAAGAGGCTGGCCGCGATGGCCCATACGTCAAGTGACGTAGTGGCAGATTGACGTCACCAAACAAAACGGCCCGGACGCTTGCGCGGCCGGGCCGTGAATTTGAGGATTTATTGGCTTATCAACTTCCGCTCTGACGCCAAGGGCATGACGGGGGGATAGCCAAATCAAGAAGAAAACTCGTCCGCCTCACTAATCAGATTGGCGTCGATATTGACTTCGTAGAGTGACTCATTACTTATGAGGTAGAGTCGTGTCCCTCGTCCCACAATCTGTTCAGGGACTACTGCCGCTCCGCTCGCATCGCACAAAATCAACCTGCGCAACAATTTTGCAGTCCCGTCCGAATTTAAGCGAACCAAGTCAAATTCATGGCGGCGATCATAACCGCCAGCAAATAGAACCAGCTCCCCATTGATCGCAAATGCGGAACTGCCTGAAACTGGCACTTTCCAAGTGGCGGCAATTTCTTTGTTGCGAATCTGAACGAGAGGAAAGTCCATGTAGTAGTAGCACCAGACATCGCTCTCAGAGGCAACGTTCAAAGCATAACAGTCGTCTATGGGGGGCGCCTTGCCATTCGGCTCAAACTCGTAAGTCTTACGTCCGGCCTGATCCAGCGCAAGCAAGCCAGGTGCACCGAACGGCGTATTCCACCCGAAATTCCCGAAGACACCTTCATCAAAGTATGAGACCCATAATTCACCACCCGGAGTTGATTGGATCGTTTGCACGCCGTCGCCAAGGAGGATTTCACCAACGAGGACGCCATCCCGTGAGTAGACGCGGCCATTCAAATCAAAATCGTCAGGCCCGCGGTATTCGCTGCGCGCGCATGCCAGCAGAAGGTTGTCCGCCATCGGCTGCACATCGTGTATGTTGAACTGTTCATCCTTGATGAACATATCCATTGCAACCGCTGCGTTTTGGATCTTAATTACGCGATAAACCTGCGGCGCCTCTCCAAAGATTTTTGGAAAGATCGCCATCCCCTGGTTTGATTGATAGTCCGCTGGTTTCAGCGCATAGACGATGATTACCTCGCCATCCGGTCCGGCATTAAATGCAACTAACGTCCCTTTCACCCCTAGCTCTTTCAGTGGGAAAATGGACGTCGGCGAAATGTGATTATTCATTCTTTGTCTTCAAAAAAAAACCGGGGCATGCCCCGGTTTTTGATGCTGTCATCAGGCCATTAAGCCAGCTTGCCGTGGCAAGCCTTGAACTTCTTGCCGCTGCCGCATGGGCATGGGTCGTTGCGGCCAACCTTGAAGCCTTGGCTCATCGCCGCTTCCAGGTCGCCTGCCGGCATGGCGGTCGGGGCCAGCAGTTCTTCCGGCGCCGCGTTCGGGTTGAAGTCGGCGTGCTGGTAGTGGACGTTCTCGACGTGCGACTGGTTCATGGCCGCTTCCGCTGCCTCGACTTCTTCGCGCGACTGGATGCGCACCATCATCACCATGCGGATCACGTCGTTCTTGATCATGTCCAGCATTGTGCCGAACAGTTCGAACGCTTCGCGCTTGTATTCCTGCTTGGGATTCTTCTGCGCATAGCCGCGCAGGTGAATGCCCTGGCGCAGGTGGTCCAGCGCTGCCAGGTGCTCGCGCCAGTGGGTGTCCACCGACTGCAACATGACGTTGCGCTCGAAGCCGCCGAAGGCTTCCTTCGAGACGATGTCGACCTTGGCCTGGTACACGGCATCGGCTGCCGCGATCACGCGTTCGACGATGTCTTCGTCGGAAATGGTGCTTTCCTTCTCCATCATCTCGGTCAGCGGCACGTCGATCATCCATTCTTGCGCCAGCGTCTTCTGCAGCGCAGGGATGTCCCACTGCTCTTCCACCGATTCCTCCGGCACGTAGGTGCGCACCACGTCGGTGAACACGCCATGGCGCAGGCTCATGATGGTTTCGGAAATGTCGGTCGCTTCCAGCAGCTCGTTACGCTGCGAGTAGATCACCTTGCGCTGGTCGTTGGCGACGTCGTCGTATTCCAGCAGCTGCTTACGAATGTCGAAGTTGCGGGCCTCGACCTTGCGCTGCGCGGATTCGATGGAACGGGACACGATGCCCGCTTCGATCGGTTCGCCTTCCGGCATCTTCAGGCGGTCCATGATCGCGCGCACGCGGTCGCCGGCGAAGATGCGCAGGAGCGGATCGTCCAGCGACAGGTAGAAGCGCGAGGAGCCCGGGTCGCCCTGGCGGCCGGAACGGCCACGCAGCTGGTTGTCGACGCGGCGGGATTCGTGACGCTCGGTACCGACGATGTGCAGGCCGCCTGCGGCTACCACCTGGTTGTGCAGCGACTGCCAGCCGGAACGCAGGTGCTGCGCCTTGGCTGCCTTCTCTTCGTCGCTCAGGTCCGGGTTGGCTTCGATGATCTGGATCTGCTTCTCGATATTGCCGCCCAAGACGATGTCGGTACCACGGCCTGCCATATTGGTGGCGATGGTGATCGCTTTCGGGATGCCTGCCTGGGCGATGATTTCCGCTTCGCGGGCGTGCTGTTTTGCGTTCAGCACGTTGTGCGGCAGCTTGGCCTTGTCCAGGATGCCGGACAGCAGTTCGGAGTTCTCGATCGAGGTGGTACCCACCAGCACCGGCTGGCCGCGCTCGTAGCAGTCGCGGATGTCGAGCATCATCGCGTTGTACTTTTCGGCGTTGGACTTGTACACCTGGTCCTGGCGGTCCTTGCGCTGCGAAGGACGGTTCGGCGGGATCACCACGGTTTCCAGGCCGTAGATTTCCTGGAATTCGTAAGCTTCGGTGTCGGCGGTACCGGTCATGCCGGCCAGCTTGCCGTACATGCGGAAGTAGTTCTGGAAAGTGATCGAGGCCAGGGTCTGGTTCTCGTTCTGGATCTTGACGCCTTCCTTGGCTTCGACTGCCTGGTGCAGGCCGTCGGACCAGCGGCGGCCGGTCATCAGGCGGCCGGTGAATTCGTCGACGATCACCACTTCATTGTTCTGCACGACGTAATGCTGATCCTTGAAGTACAGCACGTGCGCGCGCAGGGCGGCGTACAGGTGGTGCACCAGGGTGATATTCGCGGAATCGTACAGGGAAGCGCCTTCCGGCAGCAGGCCCATCTGGGTCAGGATGCGTTCGGCCTTTTCGTGGCCGGCTTCCGTCAGCAGCACCTGGTGCGCTTTTTCGTCCTTGGTGTAGTCGCCAGGAACTTCAATCTTGCCTTTGCCGTCCGGGGTTTCTTCGCCGATTTGCAGGGTCAGCTGCGGCGGCACCAGGTTGATCTTGTGGTACAGGTCGGTGTGGTTTTCCGCCTGGCCGGAGATGATCAGCGGGGTACGCGCTTCGTCGATCAGGATCGAGTCCACTTCGTCGACGATGCCGAAATTCAGGGTGCGCTGCACGCGCTCGCTGGCTTCGAACACCATATTGTCGCGCAGGTAGTCGAAACCGAATTCGTTGTTGGTGCCGTAGGTGATGTCGGACGCGTAAGCTTCCTGCTTGTCGGCGTGCGGCATCTGCGACAGGTTCACGCCGCAGGACAGGCCCAGCCAGCGATACAGCTTGCCCATGGTTTCGGCGTCACGCTGTGCCAGGTAATCGTTGACGGTAACGATGTGCACGCCCTTGCCGGACAGTGCATTCAGGTAAGCCGGCAGGGTCGCAGTCAGGGTCTTGCCTTCACCAGTGCCCATCTCGGCAATCTTGCCGTAGTGCAATACCATGCCGCCGATCAGCTGGACGTCGAAATGGCGCATCTTGAATACGCGCTTGGAGGCTTCGCGGCAAACGGCAAAAGCTTCCGGCAGCAGGGTGTCCAGCGACTCGCCATTGGCAACGCGTTCCTTGAAGGCCGGCGTTTTCGCTTGCAGCTCGGCATCCGACAGCTTTTCAAACTCCGGCTCCAGGGCGTTGATCGCCTTTACCGTTTTTTGGTATTGCTTAAGCAGACGCTGGTTGCGGCTGCCGAAAATCTGGGTCAGTAAGGACATTTCTTAAATTCTTCCTCGGGTCCGCCAATGGCAAAAGTGCGTGATTTTATCATGCGTTCGTAGCAAGGTTGGGATCTTGGCCTATATAACAATAGGCTAGCGATGAAAAATTCACCGGTTGAGGCCGCCACTGTAAAATGTGGGGATGGGTTTCTCGTTCACCAATCGCAAGCACGCCCCGCAGGAAGCTACCAATTTCTTGCAAGGCAACGCCACGCTGGCCAAGCTGCTGCCGGCCGTGCAGCGCATGGCGAAATTGCAACACGACTGCTATGAAGTGCTGCCTACGGCGTTCAAAAGCTGCGAAGTTTTCGCTTTTGATGGCGGTGAGTTGACACTGGCCGTGCCCAACACGGCGGTGGCGGCCAAGCTCAAGCAGCAAGTGCCGAAAATGCAAGAAGCGCTGAACGAGAAGGGGTGGCAGATTAACAACATCCGCTTCCGGGTGCAGATGCCGAAAGGGATAGCGCACGTCGGCCCGAGCGGCGAAGGATTGAAACTGCCTGAAACGGCCGTCGACTCCTTCGACGAGCTGAGCCAGAAACTGGAACCAACCGCCGCCAACGAACCGCTGATCGAAGCAATGCGGCGCCTGGTCGCACGCCGCCGCGGGTGAATGCCTATTTCTTGATCGGGAAATAGAACGTCACCAGCAGGGTCACAAGGGGCGGTACGCCTATCTTCACAAATTCAAACATTGCCTGAAGAGCGCTGTTTTCCGGATTCAGACCATACGCAATCATCACACTCCCGGCAATTATTGCGAGTCCGCAAAGAACCTGTTTCGCAAACGCCAGGCGAGCCGCGGGACTGATCTCAGAAAAGCCAGCGCGCCATGGTTGGCTGGTTGCCAAGTCGATGTCGATCGCTCGCCGACCATTCACGTGTCCGGGGGCCATCAGAAGATCCCGACTAATCGATGTAGCGGATTCATCTCCGCGTCGACGATAGCAAGCGAATTGCCATGGGCTTGCGCTTCATCGGCAACTGCCAGCAATGCCAAGCCCCGACCTATTGTCAGCGCCCGCGTCAAGCCATTCCGATTGGCTAAGTCGGTAATGATACGGTCAACTTCATCGCTGACCTCAAGTGTGATTTGAGTCATGACGTCCTCCCGTTGCAATACTGTCAGTATTGCTAACGGAAGGCCGGTCTGGCAAGCAGAGCAGGAGAACTAGATTACAAGTAGGCCCACTCGCGCGACATCTGCTTGGCGTACGATGGCGGCGCGGTGTCGAGGGAGTCGAAGGTGACCAGCTCGTAGGAATCCGGGTCAGCCAGCATGGCGCGCAGCAGCTGGTTATTCAGGGCGTGGCCGGATTTGTGGGCTTCGTAGCTGGCGATGATCGGGTGGCCGACCATGTACAGGTCGCCGATTGCGTCGAGGATTTTGTGGCGCACGAATTCGTCGTCGTAGCGCAGGCCATCCTGGTTCAGGATGCGGTATTCATCCATCACAATGGCGTTTTCCAGCGAGCCGCCGCGCGCCAGGCCGATCCCGCGCAGCATTTCAACATCCTGCATGAAGCCGAAAGTACGGGCGCGGGCAATCGCCTGGATGTACGACACGTCGCCGAAATCCACGGTTGCGCGCTGCGCCGTGCCATCCACGGCCGGGTGGTTGAATTCGATGAAGAAGTCCAGCTTGAAGCCATCATGCGGTACCAGGCGCGCCCACTTTTCGGCGTCGCCCTTGCCTTCGCGGATCTCGATCGGCTTTTTCACTTTGATGAACTTCTTCGGTGCTTCCTGCTCCTGCACGCCGCCCTGCTGCAGCAGGTAGACAAACGAAGATGCCGAACCATCCATGATCGGGATTTCTTCTGCCGTCACATCGACGTAAAGGTTGTCGATGCCCAGGCCGGCGCAGGCCGACATCAGGTGTTCGACGGTCGAGACGCGGCCACCGTCCTTCATCAGAACAGTTGCCATGCGGGTATCGCCCACAATGTCAGCCCTTGTCGGGAAGACAACCTGCGGGTCCAGGTCCACACGGCGGAAGACGATGCCGGTATCCGGCTCAGCAGGGCGCAAGGTCAACTCGACCTTGGTGCCGGAGTGCAGGCCGACACCTGTGGTGCGGACGATTTCTTTGATGGTTCGTTGTTTCAGCATGCAAGGATTATAGCGCCCTGCGCCCTTCCCCGCTTACGGGTGCTCAGCCTCGGAATGCTGCGCCTCCCGGCGCACCAGGTAAATGCCGGAGCCGATGATGATGGCCGCGCCCACCAGCGTGTAGGCATCGGGCAGCGTATGCCACAGCACCCAGTCGATGCCGACGCCCCAGGCCAGCGCCGTGTACTCGAACGGCGCGACGATAGAGGCCTTGCCCATGCTGAAAGCGCGCGTCAGCGCAAGCTGGCCGAAGAAGCCGCTCACCGCCAGCGCCGCCATGGCTGGCCACAGGGACCAGTCGATTGGCACCCAGGCGTTGACTGCGAGCGGCGCTACGCCAAGGCCCATCAAGGTCAGCACCCAGAACATCACGTGTTCCGGCGCGTCTGTCTTGGCCAGCACGCGGCCGGCAATCGCGGAAATGCCATAGCACACGGCGGAAGCCAGCACGGCCAGGCCGGCAATCGACGCGAAGTTGGTGCCGTCCGGGCGCAGCACTACCAGTACGCCGCCCAACCCGACGAAGATCGCCACCCATTGCCCCACGCTGACTTTTTCATTGAGGATAAATACCGCCAGTGCTGTCACCAGCGCCGGGGCGATGAAGAAGATGGCGTAGGTATCGGCCAGCGGCAGCGATTTCAGCGCGTAGGCGAACAGGGACAGCATGGCAATGCCGACCGCACCGCGCAGCAGGTGCAGCGGCCAGCGCACCTTGAAAATTCCGGTGAACTTGCCTCGGTAGGCCATGAAGGCGCATACCAGCGGCATGGAAAGCATGCATCGCAACGCAGTCACCTGTACGGCCGGATAGCGTGCGGCCAGCACTTTCATGGAGGCGTCCATGAGGGAGAACATGGCGACTGCGGCCACCATGGCGTAAATAGCTTGCAGGTTTTCTTTTTGTTGCGGAGTCACGATGGAAGGCCCAAATCCGTTGCCGGGTCGTCCATTGTACTGAAAGAAGGGGTTTGCTGCTGAGGCTGTCAGTTGGCGCGGTAGACGTACAGGTCTTCATTCACCATGCCTGGTCCGCTCCCACTCCAGTCCATCCATTCTTTGAGCTCGCGGTAGCGTATATCTAAAGGCGCCATGGTCGCCAAGCCCAGACCGCCTATCACGGCGCGCAATTCATGTTGCTGATGGTAGACCTGTAAAAGGTGGCGAAGATCAGGCATCGGGTCCCAATCTTCGGCATCGGGAAATACAACGTAAAGATCCCAGTCCTCCAAGGCAGGGCACCCTTGCCAAAACATCGCCTTCGGGCGTACCCCGGAGTCGTCGAGAGCCGTCAGGAACTTTCGTCCGAGTTCAATCAATTCTTCGGTCAGCTCCAGTCCTACCAGAATGTCTGTATCCATGGCAATACTCCTCTAGGCCGCTGAACACATGCTGCGATCAAGGTTCGCGCCATCCGTATACTGACATCGACATCATAGCGCCTGGATTCACTCCACTCACGCACCGTATTCCAATTCAATTCGAAGGCTTGGCTTTCAAGGATTGCGGCCTCCGCACGTTTGCGAAGTCCAGCAAGCACAAGCAAGTGCCTTAAATCGTGGGTATGACAGGCGAATGCGAATGCCTTGTCTGGAAAGACATGAGGTCGCTGATGAGCGGCGATGACAGCCTTGAGCGCGCACTCGACCGAATAGCCCATAAGGTAATAGGCACCCTGAGCATGCCCAGCGTTGAGCAAACATTGCGCATCTTTTGCACGAAGTCTCGATAAGCACTGAAGTTCTCGGCGATCCATTGGATCATCGTATGCGCCCCTGTGACCCGCCATTTGCGATACATCAGTCGCTTCGAAATTTCGCGGGACGAGTTATGATGATGGGATGAATACGGAATCGCTACCAGTTGAAGAGGATGAACCGCTCTATGTGGTCCACGAGTCCCCCGTGCATGGGCGCGGTGTTTTCGCGCGCCGGAAGATTCCGGCCGGCACCCGCATCATTGAATACACCGGGGAGATCGTCGACTGGGACGAGTGCTGCCGCCGCACCGAGGAAAAAGGCGGCCCGATCGGCCACACCTTCTTCTTCAGCCTGAACAACGGCATGCTGATCGACGGCGGGTCGGGCGGCAACGAGGCGCGCTACATCAACCACTCCTGCGAGCCCAATTGCGAGGCCGAGGAAGACGAGGACGACCGTGTCTACATCTGCTCCCTGCGCGACATCGAAGAAGGCGAAGAGCTGAATTACAACTACGGGCTGATCTACGAAGCCCGCCACACCGCCAAGGTAAAGAAAGAATTCGCCTGCTATTGCGGCGCGCCTTCCTGCAGCGGCGTCATGCTGGCGCCGAAGAAGCGGAAGTCGCGCAGCAAAGCTGCGGCTCAGGCGCCAGCGTCAGGCGTCTGAACCTGTTCCACCGGCGCCGACGCGGCATCGCCGCGGTTGCGCAAGGCCGAAATGCCTTTGAACAGGTGGAAAATCACGTAGGCGTGGAAAACGACCGGCATCCAGTCTTGAACATAGATATAGAGCAAAGCATCGATCAGATAGATGCCGAGGCCGACGTAGAACGCCCACGCTTTTTCGCGCTGGCCGAAATAACCGATCACAACGTAGAAGCCGATAATCAGGCCAGCCAGGACCAGGCCCACGGCCATCGGTTCAGCGAAAACCATGCTGGCTACGGCCGTCATCGCCAGGCCGACCACGAAGCTGGTATTGCTGCCGGAATAAAACAGGAACAGGTTGACGAGGGAAAGGCCGGCGATCCACCAGAACCAGCGCGCGCTGGAAAGGACGGACGGATCATTGGATACTGGCGACGACATGGAATTCCTCTCGAAAATAAAGGTTGCAATCTTAACAGCGAGGATTCCTGTAACGGAAATAAAAAACGCCCGGCATGCCGGGCGTGTTGCTTTTGCGCCTAACTGATTACAGCTGGCCCAGCATGGTTTCGGCGTTCGACACTTCGAACTTGCCGCCTTGTTCAACGTTCAGTTGCTTGACCACGCCGTCTTCAACCAGCATCGAGTAACGCTGGGAGCGGGTGCCCATGCCGAACTTGGAGAAGTCTGCGTCCAGGCCCAGGGCCTTGGAGTAAGCAGCGTTACCGTCAGCCATCATACGGACGATGCCGGTGGCTTTCTGGTCGCGGCCCCATGCGCCCATCACGAAGGCGTCGTTCACGGAGATGCACCAGATTTCATCCACGCCCTTGGCTTTCAGTTCGGCCGCGTGCTTGACGTAGCCTGGCACGTGCTGTGCGGAGCAGGTTGGGGTGTAAGCGCCTGGCAGGCCGAAGATCGCGATCTTCTTGCCTTTGGCGATGTCCTGCACATTGAAGGTGTTCGGGCCGAGGGAGCAGCCTTCGGTCTCGGTTTCGATGAATTCGGACAGTTGGCCTTCCGGCAGTTTGTCGCCGATCTTGATAGTCATTCGGGTTCTCCTTCTTGTGAAAACCCAGAGTATAACTCCGCGCCGCCGGATGCGTGATCCGGCGGCGCGGCTGACCTTATTTAGTCAGCCTGCTTGCGCAGGAAGGCAGGAATGTCGTAGGTTTCCATGCCGGACTTGGCCAGTGCGTTCACCTGCTCGGTGGCCGATTCGCGGCGCCACACGGCTGGCTGTTTCTGCACATCGGCCGACACACCGGAGAAGCCCGCGTTGCCGAAACCGCCTACTGCTGCAGTCGCTGCACCGCCGCCCAGGGCTGCGTTGACGTTCAGCGGGTTGCCGCCGTGGGTGCCGGTGCGCAGTTGCTGCTGCGGTACCAGTTGCACATGCTTCTTGGCTTTGCCCAGGCCGGTTGCCACCACGGTCACGCGGATATCGTCGCCCATCGCGTCGTCGTAGGCGATGCCTTGTGCGATCGACGCATCCGGTGCGGCGAAGGCGCGTACGGCTGCCATGACTTCCTTGATTTCCTTACCTTTCAGGCCGCGCGATGCGGTCACGTTCACCAGCACGCCGCGTGCGCCCGCCAGGTCGACGCCGTCCAGCAGCGGGGAGGCCACTGCCTGCTCGGCGGCCACGCGTGCACGGTCCACGCCGGAAGCGGTGGCGGTACCCATCATCGCCTTGCCCTGCTCGCCCATGATGGTCTTCACGTCGTTGAAGTCGACGTTGATGTGGCCAGGCACGTTGATGATTTCGGCGATACCGGCAACGGCGTTGTTCAAAACGTCGTCAGCGTGCTGCAGCCACTCGATCAGCGATTCGTCTTCGTAGATCTCTTCCAGCTTCTCGTTGCAGATCACGATCAGCGAGTCGACGTTCTGCGACAGCGCTTCCAGGCCCGCTTCGGCGATGTCCAGGCATTTCTGGCCTTCGTGCGAGAACGGCTTGGATACCACCGCCACGGTCAGCGCGCCCTGCTGCTTGGCGATTTCCGCCACGATCGGCGCCGCGCCGGTGCCGGTGCCGCCGCCCATGCCTGCAGCGATGAACACCATGTGCGCGCCGCGCAGCGCATCTTCGATGCGGGTGCGGGATTCTTCTGCCAGCGCACGGCCGATCTCAGGCTTCATGCCTGCGCCCAGGCCGCTCGCGCCGATCTGGATGATGTTGCTTGCCTTCGAAGTGGCCAGCGCCTGTGCGTCGGTATTGGCAGCGATGAATTCCACGCCGCTCATGCCCTTGTTGATCATATGCTGGACAGCATTGCCGCCTGCACCGCCAACGCCGACGACCTTGATGACCGTTCCCAGTGTTGCGTTATCAACCATATCAAACTCCATGATTTACTCCTATCTAGAATGCGGTTTTCAAGCGCCAGGCCTCATATGGGTAGGAGAACTGGAGATTGAAAACTGCAGGGGTTTATTATTAAAAAATTGTCTTAAAAGTTACCCAGGAACCATTCCTTCATGCGCTGCCAAACTGCTTTTACTGATCCATCCTGGCGCGTCACGATGTGGCCGCGCAGATACTGCTTCTTAGCTTCCAACAACAGGCCCAACACGGTTGCATAGCGCGGGCTGCGCACCACGTCGGCCAACTGGCCGCGGTAGTCCGGCGTGCCCAGGCGCGCAGGCTTGAGGAAGATGTCTTCCGCCATCTCCACCATGCCCGGCATGATCGAGGTGCCGCCGGTCAGCACGATGCCCGACGAGAGCACGCCCTCGTAGCCGGACTCGCGCACCACCTGGTGCACCATTGCAAACAGTTCTTCCACGCGCGGCTCGATCACGGCGGCCAGCGCCTGGCGCGACAGGTTGCGCGGGCCGCGGTCGCCCAGTCCCGGCACTTCCAGGTGCTCGCCCGGATCGGCCAGCACCTGCTTGGCCACGCCGTAGCGGATCTTGATTTCTTCCGCTTCGCCGGTCGGGGTGCGCAGCGCCATCGCGATGTCATTGGTGATCTGGTCGCCGGCGATCGGGATCACGGCCGTGTGGCGGATCGCGCCGTCGCTGAAGACCGCTACGTCGGTGGTGCCGCCGCCGATGTCGATCAGTACCACGCCCAGCTCCTTTTCATCCGTGGTCAGCACGGCGTCGGCCGAAGCCATCGGCTGCAGGATCAGGTCCGACACTTCCAGGCCGCAGCGGCGCACGCACTTGACGATGTTCTGTACCGCGCTCACGGCGCCGGTGACGATATGCACCTTCACTTCCAGGCGAATGCCGCTCATGCCGATCGGCTCGCGCACGTCGTCCTGGGAGTCGACGATGAATTCCTGCGGCACCGTGTGCAGCAGCTGCTGGTCGGTCGGGATGTTGACCGCCTTCGCCGTTTCGATCACGCGCGCCACGTCGGTGGCAGTAACTTCCTTGTCCTTGATCGCCACCATGCCGCTGGAATTGAAGCTGCGGATATGGCTGCCCGCAATGCCCGCGTACACGTTGCGGATCTTGCAGTCGGCCATCAGCTCCGCCTCTTCCAGCGCACGCTGGATCGACTCGACGGTCGCCTCGATGTTCACCACCACGCCCTTTTTCAGGCCGCTGGATTCGTGCTGGCCCAGGCCAATCACTTCGTGGCGTCCATCGCCCATCACTTCGGCCACCACGGCCACCACTTTGGAGGTGCCGATGTCGAGGCCGACGATCAGGTTTTTAGCGTCTTTAGTCATCTCTATGCCCTGCTTTCAACGTTTCTTCGTTTCTGACGGGATCTTCAATCCCGCTGCGCTCAAAGCCAGGCCGTTCTGGTAGCGCATGTCAATCGTTTCAATATTCGGCACGCGGCTGGAAATCTGCGGCCAGATCCCGACCAGGCGCATCACCCGCTGGTGCAGGGTGTCATGCGTTGCCTCGCGTCCCAGCGCCACCGTGGCGCCGTTGTCCAACTTCACCGTCCATGCATAACGTCCCGACAAAGCAACGCTTTTCGGCACCAGGCTGGCCGGTGCAAACCAGTTCTTCAACTCGCCGTAGCGCGCCAATACTTCCTTCTCGCTGCCGTCCGGGCCGGAAAACTCCGGCAGCTCGTGATCCTCTTCCGCTTCGGCCAGGTTGGCAGTGAAGACATCGCCTTTCACCGACAGCAGCCGTCCGTCTTCGCCCCAGGTGCCGAGCGCCTCATGCTCTTCCAGCGCCACGATCAACTGGTTCGGCCACTCGCGCCGCACGCTCGCCCGGCGCACCCACGGCACCGACTCGAACACCTTGCGCACCTGCTCCAGGTCGGCGGTAAAGAAGTTGCCGGCCAGGCGGCCCTGGGTGCCGTTGCGCAGCGTCAGGTGGTTCACGTGCTTGAACTCCGACTTGTCCATGGTTTCAACGCGGATGGCGCGCAAATCGAATACAGGACGATTCGCCAGCCACCACACGCCGGCAGCGGCGCAAGCCAGCACCGACAGCGCGACCAGGCCGCTGGCGGATGCATTCAAGGCTTTGACGTCGTGCCACATAGCGTCTTTGTTCCCTTTACTTCTTCAGCTTCAGTCGTGCGGTGCGCAGGATCTCCACGCACAGTTCTTCGTAGCTCACGCCGGTCGCGCGGGCAGCCATCGGCACCAGCGAGTGGCTGGTCATGCCTGGCGAGGTGTTCACTTCCAGCAGGAAGGGCTTGTTGTCCTTCGCGCGCAGCAGCACGTCGACCCGGCCCCAGCCCTCGCAGCCGACGGCGCGGTAGGCCGCCACGGCCAGGCGCTGCATTTCGTCCTGCATCGCCTGGTCAAGCTGCGGCGGGCAGAAGTACTTGGTGTCGTCGGTGAAGTACTTGTTGTTGTAGTCGTAGTTGCCTTGCGGGGCCACGATTTCCACGATCGGCAGCGCGCGCGCGTCCTTGCCGGTGCCCAGCACGGCGACGGTGAACTCGCGGCCTTCCACGAATTCTTCGGCCAGCACGCAGTCGTCCAGCGCGGCGGCTGCGTCATAGGCGGCTTTCAGGCCGGCCTTGTCGCTCACCTTGGTGATGCCGATGGTCGAGCCTTCATGCGGCGGTTTCATGATCAGCGGCAGGCCGAGGCGCGCAGCTTCCGCGTCCAGGTCGGAGTCGGCGCCCAGCACCGCGTATTCCGGCGTGGGCAGGTTTTCGCGCAGCCACAGGATCTTGGTGGTGATCTTGTCCATGCCCACAGAGCTGGCCATCACGCCGGAGCCGGTATATGGAATTCCGAGCAGCTCCAGCGCGCCCTGAATGCTGCCGTCTTCGCCGTAGCGGCCGTGCAGCGCGATGAACACCCTGTCGAATTTTTCCGCGGCCAGTTCGGCCAGCGAGCGTTGGCCCGGGTCGAAGGCGTGGGCGTCCACTCCCTGGCTTTGCAGGGCCGCCAGCACGCCGGTGCCGGACATGATCGACACGTCGCGTTCGGCCGACAGGCCGCCCATCAGCACGCCTACCTTGCCGAATGCTTGCGCTTCTTGTGCAGTCAGTTTCGTCATCGCGTCAAGCCTTCCAGTTCGTGAGTTTTGCTGGGACGCCGCTGATCGAGCCTGCGCCCATCGTGAGCACGACGTCGCCATCGCGCACCACGTTCATGATCGTTTCCGGCATGTCGGCGATGTTTTCGACGAATACCGGCTCAGTTTTGCCGCGCGCGCGGATAGCGTGCGCCAGCGCGCGGCCGTCGGCGGCCACGATCGGCGCCTCGCCCGCTGCATAAACGTCCGACAGCACCAGCACGTCGACCGTGCTCAGGACTTTCGCGAAATCTTCAAACAGGTCGCGCGTGCGGCTGTAACGGTGCGGCTGGAAGGCCAGCAGCAGGCGGCGGCCAGGGTAAGCGGCGCGCGCGGCGGCGGTCGTTACTTCCATCTCGATCGGGTGGTGGCCGAAATCGTCCACCAGCGTGAAGCTGCCGCCGGACGGGATGGCAACTTCGCCGTATTTGGTAAAGCGGCGGCCTACGCCGGCGAAGCCTGCCAGGCCGGCCTGGGTGGCAGTATCCGGCACGCCGATTTCACGTGCGATGGCGACTGCGGAGCAGGCGTTCTGCACGTTGTGCATGCCAGGCTGATTCAGCACGATGTCCAGGTCCGGGAAGCCTTCCTGCAGCACGGTGAAGTGCATCTGGGTGCCGACGGCGCGCGCATTGACGGCGCGTACTTCGGCATCTTCCGCAAAGCCGTAGGTGGTGACCGGCTTGGTCACCTGCGGGATGATGGCGCGCACGTGCGGGTCATCGATGCACAGCATGGCGCGGCCGTAGAACGGCAGGCGGTGCGTGAAGTGCACGAAGGCCTGCTTCAGCTTTTCGAAATCGTGCTCGTAAGTTTCCATGTGATCGGCATCGATGTTCGTGATGACTTCGATCATTGGGGTCAGGTTCAGGAACGAGGCGTCCGATTCGTCCGCTTCCGCTACCAGGTATTCGCCGGAGCCCAGCTTGGCGTTGGCGCCGGCTGCGGTCAGGCGGCCGCCGATCACGAAGGTCGGATCCAGGCCGCCTTCGGCCAGCACCGAGGCCACCAGGCTGGTAGTGGTGGTTTTGCCGTGGGTACCGGCAATGGCGATGCCGCGCTTCAGGCGCATCAGCTCACCGAGCATCACGGCGCGCGGCACGATAGGGATCTTGCGGGCGCGCGCGGCGACCACCTCCGGGTTGTCGGCCTTGACGGCGGTCGAAGTCACGACTGCGTCGGCGTTGCCGATAAACGATGCGTCATGGCCCTGGTGCACGGTGGCGCCCATGTCGACCAGGCGCTGGGTCACGGCGTTCGAACCGAGATCCGAACCGGAGACGTTATAGCCCAGCGTGACCAGCACTTCGGCGATGCCGCTCATGCCGCTGCCGCCGATGCCGACGAAATGAATGTTCTTTACTTTATGTTTCATGCTAGTGCTTCCAATTCTTGTGCGATGGCGTCATTCGCATCGCGCTTGCCCACTGCAAGCGCGGCGGCCGCCATCTTCTGGCAGGTGCTGCGGTTCAGCGTCTGTAACAGCGCTGCCAGGCTTTCCGGATTCAGTTCCGTCTGCGGCATGTGGATGGACGCGCCCTGCTTCGCCATCCATTGCGCGTTATCGCGCTGGTGGCTGGTCGTCGAGACCACCAGCGGAACCAGCACGCTGGCCACGCCCGCTGCCGTCAGTTCAGACACGGTAATGGCGCCGGCGCGGCAGATCACAATGTCCGCCTGCGCGTAGGCGCTTGCCATGTCGTCGATGAAGTCGACCACGTTTGCTTCCACATGTGCCTGCGCGTAAGCCGCGCGCAGGGCTTCAATATTTTTTTTGCCCGACTGGTGGGTCACGAGGGGGCGCTGTTCCGGCGCGATCAGCGCCAGTGCGGCCGGCAGGGCATCGTTGAGCGCCTTGGCGCCCAGGCTGCCGCCCACCACCAGGATGCGCAGCACGCCTTCGCGGCCGGCGAAGCGCAATTCAGGCGCCGGCAGCGCGAGGATTTCCTTGCGCACCGGGTTGCCGGTGACCACAGCCTTGCCGGCTACCGCGCCGAAATCGGCCGTGAAGCCGAAGAAGACCTTCTTCGCCATCGGCGCCAGGGTCTTGTTCGACAGCAGCAGGCCCGCGTCGGCATTGACCAGGGCCAGCGGCACGCCGCGCAGCTTGGCCATCACGCCGCCGGGCACGCAGACGTAGCCGCCCATGCCCAGCACAACGTCCGGCTTGCGCTTGCCGATGAAGCGGAAGCAGTCCAGGAAGGCACCGATCATCTTGAAGGCGCCGCCAATGGTGTGCGCCAGGCCCTTGCCGCGCATGCCGCTGAAGTGAACCACGTCCATATCAACGCCATGTTTCGGCACCAGGTCCGTTTCCATGCCATGCGAGGTGCCGAGCCAGGACACTTCCCAGCCACGTGCGCGCATGGCCTGGGCAATCGCCAGGCCGGGGAAAATGTGGCCGCCGGTGCCGGCTGCCATGATCATCAGGCGCTTGCTCATACCCGCCCTCCCCGCATCATCTGGCGATTCTCGAAGTCGATGCGCAGCAGGATTGCCAGGCCCACGCAGTTGATGATGATGCCGGTGCCGCCATAGCTCATGAGCGGCAGGGTCAGGCCTTTGGTTGGCAGCAAGCCGAGGTTCACGCCCATATTGATAAATGTCTGTACGCCGATCCAGATGCCGATGCCTTTTGCGGCCAGGCCTGCGAAGGTCTGGTCCATGGCAATCGCCTGGCGGCCGATGTCGAATGCACGCTTGACGATCCAGTAGAACATGCCGATGGTGACCAACACCCCGATCATGCCCAGCTCTTCGCCGATCACCGCCAGCAGAAAGTCGGTATGCGCTTCCGGCAGGTAGTGCAGTTTTTCCACGCTGGCACCCAGGCCCACGCCGCCAATCTCGCCGCGTCCGAAGGCGATCAGCGAGTGGGTCAGCTGGTAGGACTTGTTCAGCGCGTTCTCTTCTTCCCACGGATTCAGGTAGGCGAACAGGCGTGCGCGGCGGAATGGCGACAGCCAGATAATGGCCACGAAGATCGTCACCAGCATGCCGGCGATGCCGCCAAACCAGACTGCGTTGACGCCGCCCAGGAACAGGATGCCCATCGCAATGCACACAATCACGCCGAAGGCGCCCAGGTCGGGCTCGAGCAGCAGCAACAGGCCGACGAACGCCACCGCCAGCGCCATCGGCGCAAAGCCCTTGGACAGGCGGTGCATGAATTCCTGCTTGCGCACCGTGTAGTCAGCCGCGTACAGCACAATGAAGAGTTTCATCAACTCGGATGGCTGGAACTGGAACAGCTTGAGGTTCAGCCAGCGGCGGCCACCGTTCACGTTGACGCCCAGTCCGGGCACCAGCACCAGTACCAGCGCCACCAGAGTGGCAATGAACAGGTATGGCGCCGCGCGCTGCCAGTCCTCTACGCGCACACGGAACGCCACCGCAGCGGCAACGATGGCGATAGCAATGAAGATCGCCTGACGCTGCACGAAGAAGTGGTTCTTGTAGGCCGCGAATTTTGGCGAATCCGGCAGCGCGATCGACGCCGAATACACCATCACCATCCCGAACAGCATGAGCAACAGCACCGACCATACCAGCGGCTGGTCGTAATCCATCATCTTCGAATGGCGTGCGCGTCCATCCAGCGGAGCTGGAGACTCGGCGCCACCGAAGCGGAATGGAAGCTGGATTGCCATCAGATCTCCTGCCCCGCATCAAGCGCGATCTCGCGCACGGTGTCGATGAACACCTGAGCGCGGTGCGCATAGTTCTTGAACATGTCCAGGCTGGCGCAGGCCGGCGACAGCAGCACAGCATCGCCGGCATGGGCCAGCGCGGCGGCGCGTTTGGTCGCTTCTTCCAGCGTCGCGAAATCTTCCATCTTCACGCCGGTCGGTTCCAGCGCTGTGCGGATGGCCGGCGCATCGCGGCCAATCAGTACCACGGCGCGTACGAAGCGGCGCACCGGGTCGGCCAGCGGGTCGAATTCCTGGCCCTTGCCGTCGCCGCCGGCAATCAACACCAGTTTCTGCTCGCCACCGGCGAAGGCCTGGCCCAGGCCAACCAGCGCGGCTACAGTCGCGCCCACATTGGTTCCCTTGGAGTCGTCGTAATAGTCAACGCCATTAATCGAAGCCACCAGCTCGACGCGATGCGGCTGGCCTTTGTATTCGCGCAGGCCATGCAGCAGCGGCGCAAACGGCAGGCCAATGGCGCGGCACAGCGCCAGCGCGGCCAGGGCGTTGGATGCGTTGTGGGTGCCGCGAATCTGCAGCGCGTCCGCCGGCATCAGTTTCTTGGTGTAGCACTCCACCGGCGGTGGTGGCGGATCGTTCTTCTTGCGGCGCTTCGGCGGCTCGGCATCGTCGGTCGGCTCGGCGGTGGCGAGCCAGTACACGCCGCGCTCATTGACCAGGCCGAAGCTGTGCGCCAGTTCCGGCGCGTCAGTGCCGAAGGTGACGTTTTCACCGATCGGGTTAGCCATCGCCATGGTCCACTTGTCGTCGCGGTTCAGCACACGTACCGTGTCGTCGCCGAAAATGCGTTTCTTGTCGTCGGCATAGGCCTGCATGCTGCCGTGCCAGTCCAGGTGGTCCTGGGTCACGTTCAGCACAGTGGCGGCATCGGCATTCAGGCTGTAGGTCGTGTGCAGCTGGAAGCTGGACAGCTCGAGCACCCACGCCTGCGGCAGGGTGTCGTTCTCCATCACTTCGCGCAGAACGTCCAGCGCGGCCGGGCTGATATTGCCCGCCACGCGCACCGAAAGGCCGGCGCGTTCGCACAGCTGGCCGGTCAGGCTGGTCACGGTGGTCTTGCCGTTGGTGCCGGTAATGGCGATGACTTTCGGCGCGTAGGCGCGGTCGTCCTTCAGCCATTTCAGCGCCTGGGCGAACAGTTCGATCTCGCCCCAGACTGGAATGCCCTTCTCCGCGGCGGCCGGGATGATCTCGGCCAGTTCCTTGTTCGGGCCAAGGCCAGGACTGGCGCAGACGAAGTCGACGCCATCGAGCAGGGCCGCATTGAACGGACCGGAAATGAACTGCGTGCCCGGCAACTGTTCGCGCAGCAGCGGCAGGCGGTCCGGCACCGGACGCGTGTCGGCAACGCGCAGCAGCGCGCCACAGCGCGCCAGCCAGTGCGCCATCGCCAGGCCCGATTCGCCGAGCCCCAGTACCAGTGCAATTTTGCCGTTGTAGATCATCAGCGCAGTTTCAAAGTAGACAGGCCAACCAGGACCAGCATCATCGTGATAATCCAGAAGCGCACGACGACCTGGGTTTCTTTCCAACCCTTCTGTTCAAAGTGGTGGTGCAATGGAGCCATCAGGAATACGCGGCGGCCGGTGCCGTAGCGCTTCTTGGTGTACTTGAACCAGCCCACCTGGATGATCACCGACAGCGTCTCCGCAACGAAGATGCCGCCCATGATGAACAGGACGATTTCCTGGCGCACGATCACGGCGATCGTGCCGAGCGCGCCGCCCAGCGCCAGTGCGCCGACGTCGCCCATGAAGACCTGCGCAGGGTGCGCGTTGTACCACAGGAAGGCCAGGCCAGCGCCTGCCATCGCACCGCAGAAGATGATCAGTTCACCGGCACCAGGGATGTGCGGGATGAACAGGTATTTCGAATACGTCGCAGAACCGGTCAGGTAGGCGAACAGGCCGAGGGCCGAACCCACCATCACGGTCGGCATGATCGCCAGTCCGTCCAGGCCGTCGGTGAAGTTGACCGCGTTGGACGTGCCAACGATCACGCAGTAAGTCAGAGCGATGAAGCCCCACACGCCCAGCGGGTAGCTGATGGTCTTCACGAACGGCACGATCAGGTCGGCCTTTGGCGGCAGGTCCATCGAGAAGCCCGACTGCACCCACTGGAAGAACAGCTCGAACACCTTGGCCGGCGTTGGCGCCGACACGGAGAACGCCAGGTACAGCGCAGCGGCGATGCCAACCAACGACTGCCAGAAGTACTTTTCAGCCGAACGCATGCCTTCCGGGTCCTGGCGCACAACCTTGCGGTAGTCGTCCACCCAGCCCACGGCGCCGAAGCCCATGGTCACGACCATCACTGGCCAGATCAAACGGTTCGACCAGTCGCACCACAGAACTGTTGCGATGCCGACGGCAATCAGCAGCAGCACGCCGCCCATGGTCGGGGTGCCGTGCTTTTTCAGGTGAGTCTGCGGACCGTCGGTACGTACCGCCTGGCCGTACTTCATGACGGTCAGTTTGCGGATCACGGCCGGACCGGCGATCAGGCCGATCAGCAGGGCCGTGATGGTAGCCATCACAGCGCGGAAGGTAATGTAGTTAAAGAGGCGGAAAGCCCCAATGTCGTCCTGCAGGATTTGTGCAAGCCAGAGCAGCATGATTAGTGTGTTTCCTTTGTAGCGTGTTGCGATCCAATCAAATGCTGCACGACCCGTTCCATCTTCATGAAGCGGGAGCCCTTGATCAATACGGTTGTATCCGGCGTTACTGCAGCGCTTACGGCCTGCAGCAGCGCGTCGAATTCTTTATAGTGCTTTGCGTGCGGCGCCATATGCGCCGCCAGTTCGCCTGTCGCCAGCACATGCTCGATGCCCTTGCTGGCCGCATAGGCTGCCACCTCTTCGTGGAATTCCTTGCCTTGCGTGCCGACTTCGCCCATATCGCCCAGCACCAGCACGCGTGGCGCTTTTGCCTTGGCCAGCACGTCGATGGCGGCGCGCACGGAGTCCGGGTTGGCGTTGTAGGTGTCGTCGATCAGCAGCGCGCCGTTGGCGGCCTGCTTTTTCTGCAGGCGGCCGTTGACCGGAGCGAAAGCTTCCAGTCCCGTGCGGATGGTGGAAGTGTCGATGCCGGCGGCATAGGTGCATGCGATCGCAGCCAGCGCGTTGCGCACGTTGTGCTCGCCGGCGGCCTGCAGCGACACGCTGAAGTGGCGCGGCACCGCGTCCGGCGCGGCAAACGACGCCGAGGCGCCGTGACCGGCCGCCTGCTCGGTGGCCGCGGGGCGCACCGTCACTTCCAGTTCGGCGCCGAAGTCGTTGGCGGTGTAAGTGCAGCTCACGTTGGCGGCGGCGTCGAGGCCGAAGGTCAGCACGCGGCGGCCGACGGACAACTCTCGCCAGACCGGCGTGAACTCGTCGCCATGCGGGAACACGGCCACGCCGTCGGCGGGCAGCGCCGACAGCACGCTGCCGTTCTCGCGCGCTACAGCTTCCACGGTGTGCATGAACTCCTGGTGTTCGCGCTGGGCGTTATTCACCATGCCGATGGTCGGCGCGGCAATGGCGCTCAGGCGGCCGATTTCACCCGGATGGTTCATGCCCAGTTCGACCACGGCGGAACGGTGCGAGGCGTTGAGGCGGAACAGCGTCAATGGCACGCCGATCTCGTTGTTCAGGTTGCCGCGCGTCGCCAGCCTGCCCTCTTCGCCATGGGCGGCGGCCAGGATGGTGGCGATCATTTCCTTGACTGTGGTCTTGCCGTTCGAGCCGGTCACGCCGATCACCGGCAGCGCAAACTGCCTGCGCCAGTAGTTGGCGACCTGGCCCAGCGCCACCAGGGTGTCCGGCACCACGATGGCAGGCAGGGTCCAGCCTTCCGGCAGCTTTTCGACGACAACAGCCACCACGCCCTTGTCGACCACCTGCTGCAGGAAATCGTGGGCGTCGAATACTTCGCCGCGCAGCGCAACGAACAGTTGGCCCGCGCCAACCGTGCGGGTGTCGGTCGACACGCCGTCGAAGTCCAGCGCCAGTGCGGCATCGTTCGACAGCACGCCATGGTGAAGGTGCGCGCCGGTCAATGCCGGCAGGATGTGGGCGAGCGTGCTGCGCATCAGTGCGGCCTCATCATGGTCAGGCGTGCGGACAAGGCAAGCTGCGCGTGCTCGGCATCCGAGAACGGCATCTTGCGGCCCTTGATTTCCTGGTAGGGCTCATGGCCCTTCCCTGCCAGCAGGATCACGTCCGCCTTGCCGGCATTGCGCACGGCGGACAGGATCGCGGCGGCGCGGTCTTCCACCGCCATGAACTCGGAATTCGGGTGGTTCGCGTCCATGCCCGCCACGATCTGGCGAATGATCTCGGCCGGTTCTTCGCTGCGCGGGTTGTCGCTGGTAACCAGCACATGCTCCGCCATCTGGGAGATCCTGCCCATTTGCGGACGTTTGCCCGGATCGCGGTCGCCGCCGCAGCCGAACACGCACCACAGGTGGCCGCCCCGGTCGGACGCCACGGAGCGCAGGGCCTCCAGCGTTTTCTCCAGTGCATCCGGCGTGTGGGCGTAGTCGATCACCACCATCGGTGCCTCCTGGCCGCCGATCTGCTGCATGCGGCCCGGAGCCGGTTGCAACGATTCGATGCCATCAATAGCGGTACGGAAGGCAATGCCTTTCGCCAGCAGGGCGGCGAGAACCGCCAGCGCATTGCTGACGTTGAACGGACCGACCAGCTGCGTGCGCACATGGGCGTGGCCGAAGGTGGAATCCAGGTTGAATTCCGTTCCCAGGTTGCGGCTGCGCAGCGAGCTGGCGCGCAGCATCGAAATGCCCGGCACATTCGGCTGCGCCTTGATGTCCTTCAGGGTGTAGCCGATGATGGCCGGCTTGCGAGCCGCCTTGGAGGCCTTTATATGGGCGACCAGGCGATGTCCCATCGGGTCATCCAGGTTTACTACGGCGTGCTTCAGGCCCGGCCAGTCGAACAAAATGGTCTTGGCGGCTTCGTAGTTGGCCTCGTCGCCGTGGTAGTCCAGGTGGTCGCGCGTCAGGTTGGTGAAGATCGCGACGTCGAAGTGCATGCCTTCGGTGCGGCCCTGGTGCAGGCCGATGGACGAAGCCTCGATGGCCAGCGCATTGGCGCCGTCGGCGTGCACTTCTTTCAGCTTGCGGGCCAGAAGCACGGCATCCGGCGTGGTGTAGCCGGTTTCATCGAATTCCACTTCGCCACGGGCGCGGAACATGCCGACGCCCAGCGTGCCGATCACGGCGGTCGTTTCGCCGACCTTTGCCAGCGCCTGTCCGGTCCACACCGCGCAGGAAGTCTTGCCGTTGGTGCCGGTCACGGCCACGGTGAACATGTTCGCGTCGGGCTGGCCGTACCAGGCGTGTGCGATCGGGCCGGCCTGCTTTTTCAGGCTCGGCACCGCAAGATGCGGCACGGCGTGTGCGGCATCCCAGGCGTATTCGGTGTCGTCGTACACCACCGCAGCGGCGCCGTTGGCGATGGCTGCGCTAATAAAGGTACGGCCATCCTTGGCGTCGCCCGGATAGGCAAAGAACACGTCGCCGGCCTTGATGCGGCGCGAGTCGGATGCCAGTTGCGCGTTTGGCGCAGCTTCGCGCATCCAGCTGATAATTTCTTGATGGTTCATCGTAGTCATTTACATGGCCTCCGGTCCGGTGTCCGCCGGCACCACGATTTCGGTGACGTTGGAGTCTGGAGGCACATTGGAGGCGCGCAATGCGTTGATTGCGACAGCCGCGAAAGTTGGTGCTGCGACCGAGCCGCCAAAGTGGCCGTTCTGGGTCGGTTCGTCGATCATGACTGCAATGATGAAGCGCGGCGCCGACATCGGCACCATGCCGACGAAGGAACCGATGTACTTGCGCGGCATCGCATAGCGGCCGTTCTCCACCTTGTAGGCGGTGCCGGTCTTGCCGCCCACGCGGTAGCCCGGAATCTGCGCCTTCTTGGCGGTACCGTCCTTGCCGGATACCACGGACTCCAGCATCTCGCGCATTTGCGCGGCAGTCTGCGGCTTGATGATCTGCTGGCCCAGCGGCTCTTTGTCGACCTTCTCAAACGACAAAGGAATGGTGTCACCATTCCGAGCAAACATCATGTAAGAGCGCGCCAGCTGTATCAGCGACACCGAGATACCGTTACCGTAACTCATGGTCGCCTGTTCGATCGGCCGCCATGATTTATAAGGCCTGACCCTTCCCGCCACAGCGCCGGGGAATCCCCACTTCGGCTGCTGGCCGAAGCCGACCTTGGTGAACATCTCCCACATTTCCTGGGCCGGCATGCTGAGTGCAATCTTCGAAGTACCGATATTGGACGACATCTCGATGATTTGACCTACATTGATCACGCCATGCGCCTTGGTATCCGAAATCGGACGGTCCAGGATCTGCAGCCGGCCATTGCCGGTATCGATCAGGGTGTTCGGCTTGACGCGGCCGCTGTCCAGCGCCAGCGCCACGGTGATGGGCTTGAGCGTGGAACCCGGCTCGAAGGAGTCGGTCATCACGCGGTTGCGCAGCTGCGCGCCGGTCAGGTTGCGGCGGTCGTTCGGGTCGTAGCTTGGGTAGTTGGCCAGCGCAAGCACTTCGCCGGTATGCACGTCCAGCACCACAGCGCCTCCTGCCTTGGCGCCGAAATGTTCGACCGCCTGCTTCAGCTGGGTGTAGGCGATGTACTGGATCTTGCTGTCCACCGACAGCACCACATCCTTGCCGTTATGCGGCTCGATCTTGCCGCCTATATCTTCAACGATGTGGCCGCGGCCATCCTTGATCACGCGGCGCGAGCCGGGCCTGCCGACCAGGTTTGCCTGCTGCGCCAGCTCCATCGATTCCTGTCCCTTGTCGTCGACGTTGGTGAAGCCGACCAGGTGCGTCATCACCTCGCCCTGCGGGTAGAAGCGCTTGTATTCAGGACGGATATCCATGCCGTCCAGGTCCAGCGCCTTGATCTTGTCGGCGGTTTCCACCTCGACCTGGCGTTTCAGGTAAACCAGGTTGCGGTCGGAATCGAGCTTCTTGCGCAATTCGGCTTCGCTCATCTCGAGCAGGCCGGCAAGAGCGCGGATCTTGTCTTTCGGCGCTGCCAGCACCTCTTCGGGTGCTGCCCAGATGGCGCGCACGGGAATGGACGAAGCCAGCACCTGGCCGTTGCGGTCGGTGATCTTGCCGCGCACGGCCGGCAATTCCTGCGTGCGCTGGTAGCGGTTGGCGCCTTCCTTCTGCAGGAACTGCTGCTGGCTGGAAGTACCCTGCAGCCAGACCGCGCGCGCTGCCAGCGCGCCAAAGGCGATGAACATCCCGAACAGCACAACGCGCGAGCGCCAGCTTGGCAGGCGCACCGCCAGCACCGGGCTCTTGGAGAATGCCACGCCCTGCGAGCGTGCCACGCGTGCCGTTCCGGTTCCACCACTGGAGCGCATCACTTTTCGCCCTCCGTCAGGTATTGGGTGCGGTTCGGCGTGAGCTGGGTCATGTTCAGTTCACGGCGTGCGATTTCTTCGATACGGGCGTGCTTGCCCAGCGTCGACTGGTCGAGCTGAAGCTGCGCCCACTCGGTATCGAGCTGGCGAGCCTGTGCTTCCGCGCGCTCCTTGTCCACGAACAGGTGGCGCGACTGGTATTGCGCGTTAACGGCAGAAAGGCCGCAAGCGACCAGCAGTGCCGTCAACACGATATTGACCTTGTTGCTCAAGGCACGCCTCCGGTTGAAGGCAGGCGCATGGCAACCCGCATCACGGCCGAACGGGCGCGCGGGTTTTCCTCCACCTCTTTATCGGATGGCTTGATGCGCGCCAGCAGCTTCAGTTCGGGCTGCGGCAGGTCGGCTGCCTTGATTGGCAGGCGCCGGTCCGGCTGCTCCACCTTGGCCTTGGAAGCGAGGAACTGCTTGACCATGCGGTCTTCCAGCGAGTGGAAGCTGATGATGGCCAGGATGCCGCCCGGCTTCAGGGCATCGAAGGCCTGGCTCAGGGCCGATTCGAGGTCCTCAAGCTCCTTATTGACGAAAATCCGGATAGCCTGAAAGGTGCGGGTCGCAGGATCCTTGTTCTTCTCGCGAGTCTTGACCGCGCCTGCCACGATACCGGCAAGCTGTCGTGTGCTTGAAATTGGTTCGACTGCCCGGCGAGCAACAATCGCCTTTGCAATCTGAAAAGCAAACCGTTCTTCCCCATAATCCCTTATCACCTTTTCCAGTGTTTTTTCTGATTCTGTGGCCAGCCACTCGGCAGCGGAGATACCGCGCGTGGTATCCATGCGCATGTCGAGCGGGCCATCGTTGCGGAAGCTGAAGCCGCGCGCAGCGTCGTCCACTTGTGGTGACGAGATGCCGAGGTCCAGCAAAATGCCGTCGACGGCGGGAATGCCGCGTTCGGCCAGCGCATCCGCCATGGTGGCGAAGCTGTCATGCACGATGGTGAAACGCTTGTCGCCGATGGTTTCGGCGTTGGCGATAGCTTGCAGGTCTTTGTCGAAGGCGATCAGGCGGGCTTCCGGGCCCAGCCGGGACAGGATCAGGCGGCTATGGCCGCCGCGGCCGAAGGTGCCATCTATATAGATGCCGTTGGCGCGCGCGCCGGCCAGGTCGAGCGCATCCACCGCTTCATCTAACAGCACCGTACGATGCTGGAACTCTGGCACCGAGGTCGTCGTCATATTGAACCGGGCCTCAGAAGGAGAAATCGGACAGGGTATCGGGCATGCCCACCTCGATGGTGGCTTGCTCGTTTTCGGCGCGCTTGACCGGATCCCAGATTTCGAAGTGGGTCAGCATGCCGGACAGCACGACTTCGCGGCCCAGGCCGACGGCGTCGCGCAGTTCAGGGGCAACCAGGATGCGGCCGGCCGAATCCATCTCGACGTCGGCGGCATTGCCCAGCAGGATGCGCTGCCAGCCGCGGGCCGACATCGGCCACGAGGCGATCTGGTCGCGTTTGGCTTCCCAGACGTGGCGCGGGTACATCAGCAGGCAGCCGTCCGGGTGTTTGGTAAGCGTGAGCCGTCCTTCGCACTGAATCATCAGGGCGTCACGATGCTTGGCCGGGATGGACATCCTGCCTTTCGCATCTAATGTGATCGCGGACGCGCCTTGGAACACGACTTAACCTTATCTAAAAAATCCCACAAAACTACACTTTTTCACACTATCGCCCACTTTAGAGGATGCTCACAAGGTGGTCAAGCGATTTTCCCAAGTGAAAACAGCGATTTGTCCAATGAAATTAAGGACTTAGCGGCATTCCTTGAGAAATAGCCGAAGTAAAAACCATTGAGAAATTAGGGACTTATGAAAGATACTGAAAGTGCTACTTCACGTGCAGGGCTGGCCAAACGCTGTAAAAATGACTAAAAATAAATTTGCAAATCAGCGATTGGTTGCCTGAAGACAACGAGACTTTAGCAATTTAACAACGAGTGCCGTAGACCCGGAATGGCGGGAGAATGACTGCCTGCCGCGCTTTGCGCGCGATTCGTACCCTCGAAAAAAACATGCCGCCCAGCATGGACTGGGCGGCAACTTGTATAGACAAATGGCGATGCCGCCGCTTGCCTACATTATACGGCTTGGGATACTTTTCACTCGTAAGTTACGCCTACCGTGACGCCGCTGAACGGCTGTTTCGCTTCCAGCACGATGTAATACCACTGGTTCGCGACCGGGCTTGGGATGCTGATATTTTCAGCATTGGCCGAGTTGGTCGAGACGTAATCGTAGGACGTGGTGCTCGGGTAGCGGTTCAGGGCCACGTACATGTCCATATTACCGATGCCGCCCGCGCTCATGATCTTCACGTTTTTCGCCCCGGCCGGCACCATCAGGTGCAGGTAGGTGCGGGTACTGGAAGACAGGTTGCGGATTGCGCAGTTTTTGCCAAGATAGGTCGGCGATGCCTGGCCGCTGCAAGTCGGCAGGTTGGACACGCTGTCAGGCAGCGGTGGTTCGCCGGCCGTGGTGGCTGCGTCGGCCCAGGCGGTGAATTCGCTGTCGTAGCGGGTGCCGATGTCGCGCATGAAGTCGTTGTAGCGCGCGTAGTCGCCGACACGGAACTTGGCCAGCACCTGGTCCACGTCCGAGCGATGGCGCTCCACCATGAAGCGTGCCGCCATGTAGCCCCAGCGGTAGGCGCGGTCCTGGTAGTCGGACATCGAGTAGGTGTTGCCGAAGATGTCGCTCAGGCGGTACTTGCGGCTGCGCGCCATGTCGATGGCCGGCTGGTTGTTATTCTTCAGCGACAGGTATTCCGCGATGCCTTCGATCCACCACACGGTCGGCACGGACGTGCCCTGGCCGAAGTCGCCATACATGTCGAAGCGGCCGTCGATGTAGTGCACGAATTCGTGCTCCAGGTTCCACACCTTGAAGGTAGGACGCAGCCACGAGGCCTCGTGGGCGATGAAGCGCGCCTGGTTGCCGGCCACGGAAGGATCGCCTTCCAGGTACATGCCGCCATTATTGGTGTCGATGCCGTAGATGACGCCAGCGTACTTGCTGTAGTTGGAGTAGTCGTCGAACACCACCAGTTCCAGCGCGCTGTTGTTGTCATGCGCCACCGGGGTGCGGTTGGTCTGCAGCATGGTGTGGGCATAGCCCTCTTCCGTCGCCAGTGCGGAGCAGATTTCCTGCACCTGGGCCTGGGTCACGTCCTGTGCGCGCAGGCGCAGCGTCGGGCTGCAGTTATAGCTGGTCTTCAGCACGGCGTTGGCCAGCTGGTCTTCGTAATTGCACACGCCGTATTGCGCGCAATTGCTGTTGTCGTAGTACTTCACGGCCTGCGCAGCCGCCAGCCACATGCCGCTGTCGGCGCCCAGCATGGTGCTGGTGTTCAGCGTGTTCTGCACCATCGGCTTCACTTGCGGCTTCAGGCCGGCGTACTGCATGAAGCGGAAGGTTTCGTTCGACGCATCGGTCAACTGGTAGCCGGCATTGGAGTTCAGCAGCGCCGACTTGTTGTTGGTGATGAAGGCGTACAGCGTGTTGGCGTACGAAATGTCGTTCGACAGCGTGGTGCCCACGTCCGGCGAGGTATGGCCGCGGAACAGCACGGTCAGCGCGCCGGTCATGCCGCCGCCGGCGCTGTCCTGCTTCAGCGCCTCCGCCGCAGTCGGCTTGGCTGCAGTGTTGGTGAAGCGCGCCACCGTGGCTTTGGCATCGGGCAGGAACTGCACTTCGTCGTGCATATTGGTGACCAGCTTCCAGGTCTCGCCAGCCGTGGTCGGCGCCACGGTGTTGTTGGCGTACAGGCCGTTGCCTTGCACCAGGCCATGGATGGCCGTGCGCAGCGGCGCGCGCACCGATTCGGTCAGCGCCGGGATAGTGCCGCCGCTGGCCTGGTAGTAGCCGGCGCGCAGGTAGAGCACCAGGTTCACCAGCTTCATGTTGGTGCCGTTGTAGCCGGCCGCTTCGCTGGCCAGGCGGCTGGCCACTGCGCTCACGTTGGCGCTGGAATAAATGCTGGTGGCCAGCGCCGGCGCGGCGGAGAACAGCGGATAGGTGCACTCGTAGTCAGGCAGCGTGGCCACGTATTCGGCCAGTGCCGCGCCGCTGTAGCTGGCCAGGGTGTTCATGTCCTTGCACTGCGGCGTTGCGGACATGGGCGCCATGCTGGTCTTCATATTGCGCGGCATCAGGTCGTTGCGCGGCTTGCGCGTTGGCGCGAGGTCGTACTTGCTTTGCTCCACCGTCGGCGGCAGGGTTTGCCGTTGGTGCGGCGCAGGCGGCTGGTGCAGCTTGTCGCCGTTATCCGCGTGGGCTTGCGCGGCGAGCAGCAGGGCTGCTGCGCCGATTGCTTTCAACATCATGTCTCCACCTCTTCTCTTTATTAAATGGGAGCGCCCATGCTAACGAGGAGAGGTGGCGCGATTTCAAGCGTGCGCGCCGCTATGGTGATTTCGCTGCTTCAGGCAACGTGAACTGCACAGGCGATGGGCGAAAAAGCCACAGGTGGACGCGCGCCGGAGCCGGTTCGGAACTGGCTTGGCGTATAACCCGTCATCGCCTTGAACTGGCGGCTGAAGGCGCTGTGGTCGGTATAGCCGCATTCACGCGCGATGTCGGCGATGCTGCGGCCAGGGTAGGCTTCAATCAGCGCCAGCGCGCCTTCCAGCCGCGATTGCAGCAGCAATTGGCGCGGGCTGTAGTGGAAGACTTTCTGGAACAGGCGCTCGACGCGCGCAAGCGACAGGCCTTCTTCGCGCGCCAGGTCGGCCAGGTTCAGCTGCATGTGGAAGTTCTCGCGGATGCGCTGCGCGATGCGCGCCACCTGGCGGTACACCGGATGCTGCTCATCGACCAGGCCGAGGTCGTGCGAGGTGCCGACCAGGCCGACGATATCGCCCTGCTCGTTGCGCAGCGGGGCTTTATGGGTCAGGCACCAGCCGCGGCGGCGGTTCGGGTACAGGTGCAGTTCCAGGTGCTTTTCGATGGTGGCGCCCATGTCGATCACCTGCCGGTCCTGCGCCTCATAGGCGGCGGCGAGCGGGCGCGGATGCACGTCCATCACCGTCTTGCCGAGGATGTCGGACTTGTTGCGCAGGCCGCAGCGGCGCGCCAGCGTATTGTTGACAGCCACATAGCGGCCATCGCGATCCTTCACGAAGAAGGCTACTTCAGTCATCGCGTCGAACAGTTTCTCGATCGCGTCCAGCTCCACGTTCCAAGGACGGTCCATCATAAAGGTGTCTCCCAAGCTTTGGCGCGCTCTGTGGCGCGATTCCATTTTGCCAGCAACTCGGCCCGCTGGTCATCCCCCATGTTTGGCGTGAAGCGGCGCTCGCAGGCCCATTGCGTAGCGATTTCTTCCTGCGATTCCCAGAACCCCACGGCCAGGCCGGCCAGGTAGGCGGCGCCCAGCGCGGTGGTTTCAGTGACTTTCGGCCTGAGCACCGGCACACCCAGCAAGTCGGACTGGAATTGCATCAGCATGTCGTTGCGGGCGGCGCCGCCGTCGGCGCGCACTTCCGTCACCGGCATGGAAGCATCCTTCTGCATCGCGGCCAGCAGCTCGGCGCTCTGGTAGGCGATCGATTCCACGGCGGCGCGCGCGATATGGGCCTTGTTGCTGCCGCGCGTCAGGCCGACGATGGTGCCGCGCGCATAGGGGTCCCAATGCGGCGCGCCAAGGCCGACAAAGGCCGGCACCAGGAACACGCCGCCGCTGTCGGGCACGCTGTTGGCCAGCGCCTCCACGTCGCTCGACTGCTGGATGATGCCCAGGCCGTCGCGCAGCCATTGCACGGTGGCGCCGCCCATGAAGACCGAGCCTTCCAGCATATAGTCGGTGGCGCCGTCGACGCGCCAGCCCACGGTGGACAGCAGGCGGTTGTGCGAGGTGCGCGGATGGCGGCCGGCGTGCATCAGCATGAAGCACCCGGTGCCGTAGGTGTTCTTCACCATGCCCGGTTTGTGGCAGGCCTGGCCGAAGGTGGCGGCCTGCTGGTCGCCGGCGATGCCAGCGACCGGGATCGCATGGCCGAACAGCGCTTCGCGCGTGACGCCTACTTCCTCGCTGGAGGAGACCACTTGCGGCAGCATTTCTTCAGGGATGTCGAACAGGTGCAGCAGGTCCGAGTCCCAGCGCATCAGGTGGATATTGAACAGCATGGTGCGCGAGGCATTCGACACGTCGGTGACGTGCACGCCGCACAGCTTCCAGGCCAGCCAGGAATCGATGGTGCCGAAGCACAGCGCACCCTTGCGTGCCCGCTCGCGCGCGCCGGGCACATGGTCCAGGATCCATTTGACCTTGGTGGCGGAGAAGTAGGCGTCCAGCTCAAGGCCGGTCGCGTCGCAGATCATTTTCGCCTTGCCGGCGGCGCGCAGCTCCTCGCAGTAATCGGCGGTGCGGCGGTCTTGCCAAACGATGGCCGGCGCGATCGGTTCGCCCGTCTTGCGGTCCCACACCACGGTGGTTTCACGCTGGTTGGTGATGCCGATGGCACGCACCTTCTTGATATCGAAGTCCTGCAGGACCTTGCGGGCCACGGTGATCTGGCTGTTCCAGATCTCGTTGGCGTCGTGTTCAACCCAACCGGGCTGGGGGAAGTGCTGGGGAAATTCCTGCGCCGCGCATCCTGCAATTTTGCCCTCGTGGTCGAACAGGATGGCGCGCGAACTGGTTGTGCCCTGGTCCAGGGCGAGGATGTATTGAGTCATCTCTCAAGAATTAGTTGAAGCAAGCCGATAGGCCGGATTTTGTTACGGCACCCGAAGGTGCTATGACAGCCATTCCTCTAGGCGACGGATTACTCCGCCGCTCAAGCTTTCTACCCGCACGCTCCGCGAGCAACATCATCGCGTGCCTATTTGAAATTGCACCAGGTGGAGGTTACCGCGTTTCACCGTAACTTAATACGCTCGTCTCTGTGGCCCTATTCCTCGCCTTATACCATTGCTGGCTTTCGGCGGACGGCCGTTAACCGTCACCCCGCTCTGTGGAGTCCGGACCTTCCTCCCGCCTCGGTATTGCTACCTCGGCCAGCGGCTGTCTGGCTTGCTTCGGGCGGTATTTTACCAAATCCGGCGTCGCAAATCGGAAAGCTATTTCTCTAGAGCAGGCATAGAATGCCAAATCCATGTATAAGAAGGCAAGTACCATGACGCAAACTCCTCGTTCCGGCGGCCAGATCCTGGTCGATGCGCTGAAAGTCCACGGCACCGATACCGCCTTCGGCGTGCCCGGCGAAAGCTACCTGGACGTGCTGGACGCCCTGCACGAATCAGGCATCCGCTTCATCATCAACCGCCAGGAAGGCGGCGCTGCCTTCATGGCCGACGCCTACGGCAAGATGACCGGCAAGCCAGGCATCTGCTTCGTGACCCGCGGCCCGGGCGCCACCAACGCCTCGATCGGCGTGCATACCGCCTTCCAGGATTCGACCCCGATGATCCTGTTCATCGGCCAGGTCGGCAGCGATTTCATGGACCGCGAAGCCTTCCAGGAAGTCGACTACCGCCGCATGTTCGGCCAGATGGCGAAATGGGTCGCCCAGATCGACCGCGCCGACCGCATCCCTGAGTACATTGCGCGCGCCTTCCAGGTCGCCACCAGCGGCCGCCCAGGCCCGGTCGTGCTGGCCCTGCCGGAAGACATGCTGACCGCAAAAGCTACCGTGGCCGACACCCGCGCCTACGTGCCGAGCCAAGGTTCGCCATCCGCGCCGCAAATCGCACAACTGCGCCAGATGCTGTCCGAAGCCAAGCGCCCGATGCTGCTGCTGGGCGGTGGCGGCTGGAACGAACAAGCCACGTCCGACATCCGCAAATTTGCCGAAGCGAACAAGCTGCCGGTCGGCTGCGCCTTCCGCTTCCAGGACCTGCTGGACAACACCCATCCGAACTACATCGGCGACGTCGGCATCGGCATCAACCCGAAACTGGCCGCCCGCGTGAAAGAAGCCGACGTGCTGATCGCCATCGGCCCGCGCCTAGGCGAAATGACCACCAGCGGCTACTCCATCATCGCCTCGCCGGTGCCGCAACAGCGCCTGGTCCACATCCACGCCAGCCCGGAAGAACTGGGCAGCGTCTACCAGGGCGAGTTGATGATCGCTTCCGGCATGCCGCAAGCCGCAGCGATGCTGGCCGCCATGGAGCCGGTCGATTCGAGCGCATGGCACGACAGCGTCGAGCAGGCGCGCGCCGAGTACAACGCCTGGCAGCAGCAGCCGGCCATCTTCAAGGACAACAATGCCCCGCTGAACCTGTGGCAGGTGGTACAGGAGCTGAAGGCCCAATGCCCGGCCGACACCATCATCACCAACGGCGCCGGCAACTACGCCACCTGGGCGCACCGCTACTGGCCTTACGGCGGCATGCGCACCCAGCTCGCTCCGACCAGCGGCGCCATGGGTTACTCGGTGCCTTCCGGCGTGGCCGCCAAGATCATCGATCCTTCGCGCACCGTGGTCACGTTCGCGGGCGACGGCGAATACCTGATGAACGGCCAGGAACTGGCGACCGCTGTGCAGTACAAGGCGGGCGTGGTCATCATCGTGTTCAACAACCAGATGTTCGGCACCATCCGCATGCACCAGGAGCGCGAATATCCAGGCCGCGTATCCGGCACTACGCTGCACAACCCGGACTTCGCCGCAGTGGCGCGCGCCTTCGGCGGCCATGGCGAAACCGTTGCGGCCACCGAGGAATTCGCGCCAGCGCTGCAACGCGCCCTCGCCTTCACCCGCGAGCAAAGCCTGCCAGCGATCATCGAGCTGCGCTACGACGGCAACCTGATCACTCCAGGCGCCACCCTCGACACCATCCGCAAACAGGCTGTCGCCGCCGGCAAGTAATTACTGCCGTTCCCCGCCAAAGGGCTGGCCCGCACTTGCGCGGCCAGCCCTTTGATTTTTCCGCTACCGCTCCGCGCCATTCGGCATTACGTTCGCTACATCCGGGCACGGAAGGCGTAAGATGAATGAGCCAATTCGCTGGTTGCTAGATGACTTAGTGCTGGAAATTGATCCGAAAACTCTCAAGCGCGGCAGCACCCAGATGGACTTGGCAGCAAAGACAGGCTTGGCAGCTCGGATCGACTACCGCTTCGGTGCGGGGCAGGCTTTGCAGGCTTTGGCTGCGCGGCTGAAATCGCGCACCTTGGAAAGCACCATCGGCTGCGACTGGTCATCGCAATATCCGCCATCCAATGTCAGCGTTTCGCCATTGGGCGAGAATTTGCCGCTGATGGTGCGCTCTTCCTCCCCTTCCTGCACGGTGAAGTACATCATCTTGCCGCGCGGGTCGACATTCACATCGGTCGCCACCAGCGGCCAGCTCAAGCCCCCGGCCGTGTACTCGTAAATCACCGTATCGACTTCGGCAAAACGCTGCAGCGTGATGCGCTGGCCGCCGTATTCGCCGCTGCCTTCATGTACACACAAGTCGGAGTAGACCACCATGCCATAGCGCGGCAAGCCGCCTGCCTTGTTGGCGGCCAGCGCGGCTGGCAAGACAGTGACTGAAGCGAGCAGCAAGGCGCTGCCAATGCGATGGGAAGTTTTCATATCAGCATTGTAAAAAAAACGGCTGCACGAGGCAGCCGTTTTTGACCAGGAACTTGCTGGTATTAGAAGGTGTGACGCAGGCCTACGTTGTAAGCGGAGTCACCGGAGCCGGATTCAGCGTTGTTGCCAACGGTGAAGGAAGCGCCGTTCTTGTTCTTGATTTTGCCGTACGACATGTAGGTGGTGGTACGTGGCGACAGCTTGTGCAGGTAGCCGATTGCGTACTGGTTAGCATCGCGGTTGGCAACTTCACGGTCATCCGCGCGGGCTACGGAAGCAACCAGGGAGCCAGCAGCCGACACAGGAACGGTCGCGCCCAGCAGGTAGTTGCGGCTGTCGGCCGATGGAGCCACTGCAGCAGCGGTGTACGCGGTACCGTTAGGGTATGCAACGCTGTTCAGGCCCTTGTTGGAGTTGAACATGGCGAAGGCCTTAACAACCTTGAAGTCGTAGTTCACAGCCAGCAGGGTGTTGTGGCCGATATCTTTACCAACGACGACGTTGTTGACAACGGTGTCGTTGTTACGGTTGTTGTAAGCCAGGCGGCCTTCGAAGTCGCCGTTCTTGTAACCGATCGACGCGCCCAGTTGACGGCCGGTCGAGGATTCTTTCTGCTCGCCGGCAGCGTAGAACACCTCAGCGGTGATGCCCATCAGGTCTGGGGACTTGTAGTACACGGAGTTGCTGTTGCGTACGTTGATGCCGTTCGCTGGGAAGATGTTCTTAGCCGAACCGGACAGGCCAGCCTGGAACGGATCGCCAACTTGCACGAAGGCGTTGTACCAAGGGGTGTACTGGCGGCCCAGGGTCAGGGTACCAGCCGATTTCGACACCAGGCCTACGTATGCCTGACGCTGGAATACGGAACCGGACACGTCGGACTCACCGGTGTCGCCTTTGATGCCGCCTTCCAGCAGGAAGACTGCCGACAGGCCGCCACCCAGGTCTTCAGTGCCTTTGAAGCCGATGCGGGATGCATTGGCAACGCCGGAGGACACTTTGGTCACGTTACCGTTCTTGCCACCGTGTTCGGACACGATGCCGGCATCCATGATGCCGAAGATGGTCACGTTCGACTGGGCGTAGGCGCTGCCCGATGCTGCTGCGAGGATTGCGAGGGAAATCAGGGTCTTCTTCATGATGTGCTTCTTCCTTTTCTTTGTTATCGATCACCAGGGCTCTTCGGCGCTGATCGCCCGTTATTTTATATGATCTCAATATTTCCTGCTAATCACGTAGTAATACGTATTGCAAGATAGCGCCTTTTGCCACACCGACCGAATAAAATTTAAGCAACTTTTAAGTTTTTTGTTCAGGACATATTTCACACTTTTGGCGCTTTTCGAGCCTAAACCGGAAGCACCAGGATTGTGTCATGGACAAGCGATTTGAACCCCAGTTTCATAGTGAAACTGGCCTGCACCGTATGCAACTTTGTGTCAGACTTCGGCGTTAGAATGCAGGTCGCGTATCAATCTGGGGGCGCTGTCGGCGAATGAAAACGAGTGCGGTTTCTGTAACAATTCCATCCACTATCAGTGACGTGGAACGGGACACCGGTCTTGCAAAAGAAACTTTGCGAGTCTGGGAACGCCGTTACGATTTCCCCCGCCCTGAACGCGACACGTTCGGGGAGCGAGTGTATCCAAGCGAACAAGTCATTAAATTGAGATTGATCAAGAGATTGATTGATCTGGGGTATCGCCCGGGCAAAGTCATTGCTTATTCGTCCGACGAATTGCAAGCCTTGGCACAGAAGAGCGCCACCAGCCTGCGCGGCCAGGCCGCCCTGCCCCATCCCGAACTGCAAACCTACCTGGATCTTTGCAAAGCCCATCAAATGGAGGCATTCCGCCGCAAATTGACGCAGGCAATGCTGGTCATGGGTTTGAAAAATTTCGTCACCAACCTGGTTGCGCCGCTCACCAGCTTGGTTGGTGAAGCCTGGGCTTGCGGGCAGTTCGCGGTATTTGAGGAGCATTTGTTTGCAGAATCCGTGCAGATCGTGCTGCGCAGCGCCGTGTTCTCGGTGCCGCAGGTGAACCACAGCAGCGGTGCGCCGCGCCCGCGCGTGCTGCTGACTACCTTGCCGCAGGAACGCCACGGCCTGGGCTTGCTGATGGCCGAGGCCATGTTCGCTGCAGAGGGAGCGCATTGCATTCCGCTAGGCGTCCAGACCCCGCTGCCGGATATCGTCGAAGGCGCTCGTGCCATGCAGGCCGACATCGTTGCGCTGTCGTTTTCCGCCACCATGAACCCGCGCCACGTCAACGACAGCTTGCGCGAATTGCGCGCCCGCCTGCCGGAACAGGCCGAAATCTGGGCCGGCGGCAGCAACTCCGCCTTGCGCAAGCGCCCGCCAAGCTGCGTGACGGTTTGCGAGCTGTGCGACATCGGCCCGGCCGTCATCGAATGGCGGCAGCGCCAACGGCAAGCCCTCAGCTAGGCTCTGGTAGAATACGCGGTTCGATTGAAGGACCCTCTGCCAACCTGTCCATGTTCAGTTTTTTCAAGAAGAAACCGGTCGCGCCGGAAGCCGCGCCCGCAGCGCCAGCCGCAACTCCTGCGGCCCCTGCCCCTTCCGCGCCAGCCAGCGCCGAGACTGCGGCGCCGCTGGCGTTTGAAGTTGAAACTGCCGCCAAGCCCGAACCCAAGCAAAGCTGGATGAGCCGCCTGAAGGCGGGCTTGTCGAAGACGTCCGCCAACCTGTCCATCCTGTTCGTCGGCGCCAAGATCGACGACGACCTGTATGACGAGCTGGAAGCAGCACTGCTGATGTCCGATGCCGGCGTCGAAGCCACCCAATACCTGCTCGATGCGCTGAAGCGCAAGGTCAAGGAAGAGAAGCTGCTTGACGCCGCGCAAGTCAAGGAGGCCCTCAAGCAGTTGATGATCGGCCTGCTCCAGCCACTGCAAAAGCCGTTCGAGCTGGGCCGCCACCAGCCGCTGGTGATGATGATTTCCGGCGTCAACGGCGCCGGCAAGACAACCACCATCGGCAAGCTGGCCAAGCATATGCAAGCCCACGGCCAGTCAGTCCTGCTGGCAGCAGGCGACACATTCCGTGCTGCCGCCCGCGAACAGCTGATGGTATGGGGCCAGCGCAACAACGTTACCGTGATTTCCCAGGAGTCGGGCGACCCGGCCGCCGTATCGTATGACGCTGTGCAGTCCGGCAAGGCGCGCGGCACCAACGTGGTGATGATCGATACCGCCGGCCGCCTGCCGACCCAGCTGCACCTGATGGAAGAGCTGAAAAAGGTCAAGCGCGTGATCGGCAAGGGCCTGGAAGGTGCGCCGCACGAGACCTTGCTTGTGATCGACGGCAATACCGGCCAGAATGCCTTGGCCCAGGTGAAGGCTTTCGACGATGCCTTGCAGTTGTCGGGCCTGATTATCACCAAGCTCGACGGCACTGCGAAAGGGGGCATCCTGGCCGCCATCGCCCGCGTACGCCCGGTTCCGGTGTACTTCATCGGTATCGGCGAAAAGATTGAAGACCTGCAGCCGTTCAATGCGGCTGAATTTGTTGAAGCACTGCTCGCATAACATGACCGATTCGCGGCCTACATGATCGAATTCCAGCACGTCAGCAAACAGTACTCTCCCGATGGTGTTGCCTTGCGCGACATTTCTTTCACCATTGCCAAAGGCGAACTGGTCTACCTCGCCGGCCCCTCCGGCGCAGGCAAGTCGACCCTGCTGAAGATGATCGCCGCCATGGAGCGGCCGACTTCCGGCAAGGTGCTGGTGAATGGACAGGACATCGGCGCCCTGAAACGCGCCGGCATTCCTTTCCTGCGCCGCAACCTCGGCCTGATTTTCCAGGAACAGCGCCTGCTCAACGACCGCTCGGTGCTGGCCAATGTCATGATGCCGCTGCTGGTCACCGGCTCGCCGCGCGCCGCCGCCGAGCAGCGTGCCCGTGCCGCCCTCGACAAGGTGGGCTTGCTGGACCGCGCCGATGGCCAGCCGCTGGCCCTGTCCGGCGGCGAGCAGCAGCGCGTGTCGATTGCGCGCGCCATCGTCAACCGCCCGCAAATCATCCTGGCCGACGAGCCAACCGCCAACCTGGACCGCGCCAGCGCCAACAAGGTGATCGATGCGCTGCACGCCTTCCACTCGGTGGGCGTGACCTGCCTGATTTCTTCGCACGATGAACAGATCCTGGACGCTGCGGCGCGTGTGATCCATCTCGAGCGTGGTGAACTGATGAAGGAAGCAGCATGAGCACCTGGCTGCGCCACCACTTTTTCGCCCTCGGCTCCGCGCTGGTGCATGTGCGCCGCGCGCCTGGCTCTTTCCTGTTCAATATCCTGGTGGTCGCCATTGCGCTGGCCCTGCCGTTCATGGGCGTGACCTTGCTCGACAATGTGCGTCCGATGTCAGAGCAGATGGCGGTCGAGCCTGAGCTCAGCGTCTTCATCAAGGCCGAGACTCCGCGCGAACAGGCCATGGCGCTGGCATCCTCCTTGCGCAGCATTGCGCCGACAGCCAAAATCATCTTTACTTCGCGCGAAAAAGCGCTCGAGCAGCTCAATGCCAAGAGCGGCTTGTCCGACGTGGTCGCCACCCTGGGCGAGAACCCGCTGCCTGACAGCTATGTGGTCAAGCTGAACTCCTTCCAGAACGCCGCAGAAGGCAGCAAGATCGACAGCATTGCCGACCAGATGCGCGCCCTGCCGGGCGTGGAATCGGTGCAAGTGGATTCTGCCTGGGTCAAACGGCTGGCCGCCCTGCTGGGGATACTGCGCCTGGCCCTGCTCCTGCTGGCTGCGACCCTGGCCACGGTGGTGGTGGCGGTGGTGTTCAACACCATTCGCCTGCAAGTCATGACCCAGCGTGAAGAGATCCTGGTGTCCAAGCTGATCGGCGCCAGCGACAGCTTCATCCACCGTCCTTTCTATTACACCGGTGCCCTGCTGGGCTTGTGCGCCGGTGGCGTGGCACTGGGCGGCGTGGCGCTGGCCCTGCAGCCGCTGAACCGCGCCATTGCCGACTTTGCAAGACTGTACGCTTCCGAGTTTCAGCTGGCTCCGCTCGACCCGGTGGGAACCGCCGGCCTGCTGGCCCTGTCCGCCGGCCTCGGCCTGGTGGGCGCCCTGCTCTGCGTCCAGCGCCACCTTTCCCGGCTGAATTAAGCCCGCCGGCTCCGTGCGTACCCGCACGGAGCCATGCCCGTCCCCGCCGTATCCTGACTTTGATCCAACGCAAGGAATTGCGCTTTGCCGATAGTATTTTTGCTATCAAAGCCATAAAATCCCAGCAATTGGCACTCACCAAGGGAGAGTGCTAATATATGTTCAGAACGGCATGATAGAGGTTAAGAATCATTTAAGTTCTGTCGTGCATGCTGGTAACTCTGAAAAGCATTCCCTTCAAGCGAGGATACATAAGATGACCGCAACAAACGCACTGGTACCTGCCGGCAGCAACGCGCTGACCCTTGGCTTCAGCGGGAGCCTGGGCAATCTGGACGCTTATATCTCGGCTGTGAATCGCCTGCCTATGCTGACCCACGAGGAAGAAGTGGCGCTGGGCAAACGCCTGAAGGAAAAGAACGATATCAAGGCCGCGGAAACGCTGGTGACCTCCCATCTGCGCCTGGTGGTGTCGATCGCCCGCGGCTACCTGGGCTATGGCCTGCCGCACGGCGACCTGATCCAGGAAGGCAATATCGGCCTGATGAAGGCAGTCAAGCGCTTCGACCCTGACCAGGGCGTGCGCCTGGTGTCCTACGCCATGCACTGGATCAAGGCTGAGATCCACGAGTACATCCTGAAGAACTGGCGCCTGGTCAAAGTGGCGACCACCAAGGCCCAGCGCAAGCTGTTCTTCAACCTGCGCAGCCACAAGCAGGGCCTGGACGCCATGTCGCCGGCGCAGATCGACGAGCTGGCCAAGACCCTGGACGTGAAGCGCGAGGATGTGATCGAGATGGAAACCCGCCTGAGCGGCCGCGACATCGCTCTGGAAGCCCCTTCCGACGATGAAGACGACAAGTTCTCGCCGATTGCCTACCTGTCCTCCGACAATATGGAGCCGACCAAGGTGCTGGAAGCGGAACAAGTGGTGCGCCTGCAGTCCGAAGGCCTGGAAACCGCCCTGTCCAAGCTGGACCCGCGTTCGCGCCGCATCGTGGAAGCACGCTGGCTGGCCAACGACGACGGCTCGGGCGCTACGCTGCACACGCTGGCCGAAGAATTCGGCGTGTCGGCCGAACGCATCCGCCAGATCGAGGCCGCTGCGCTGAAGAAAATGAAAGGCGCGCTGGCTGCATACATGTAAGCCTAAGCTGCCCAAAAGGAAGCACCGATTCCGCAAGGATCGGTGCTTTTTTTACTCCAGATCAAGCTTCTTAATGTCGGGAATTTTTACATTCCCTCATGCAACTTCGGCTAAGTCCTTGATATGGCTGAGCTTCGCTCTCTGGCACAGCCATTGCTTAGTAAGTGTTAAGCAAATTAACTGAGGAGTTACCCATGTTCAAGAAGCTTGCATTGACCGCAATTTGCGCCCTGACAACCGGCTTCGCCGTTGCAGGCCCAACCAAAGACGGCCAGACGTACGACAAACCGCTGGCGCTGACAGCGGGTTCAGTCATCAGTGCAAGCTGGAACCCGGACGGCGAGTCAGTCTGGACCTTTGCCGACTGGATCCACCTCAAAGACCAGGAAGTCCTCTACGTACGGGTGAACGTCGACACCACCTTCGATTTCGGCATCACGCCACCGAATGGCGGCAGCGTGCAGGACTTCGACTTTGATTTCTTCCTCGACGCAGCTCCGACTGCCGTGGCTAAATCCATCCCCAAGCCCAGCGGCTACTCGGCTTACTGGGATGAAGTTACCCTGACCGGCGGCGTGGTCCACACCTTCAAGCTGAACTCGCTGAACGTCCACGACAACAATACCAATGTCGAGTTCAAGGTCATGGCCAACACCATCAATGCACCGACCGTTCCAACCGATCCGCGCCAGCCTCCACAGGAGGTTCCTGAACCCGCATCCATAGCACTGCTTGGCCTCGGCCTGATGGGCTTGGGGGTAGCCCGCCGTCGCCGCACACAATAAGTTGTGAAATCCAACTATAAGAACTGGCGCCCTTCGGGGCGCCTTTTTTTTGTCGGCAATTTTTACAGCATTACTGTTGAGTGGACTCAACAGTGCAACACGATAGTTTGCGATTTGCTAAGCTGTTCCCAGGCCAGAGGAGAACATCATGCAAGCTAGACTGATCTGTCTGGGCATGGCGGGCCTGGTCCTCGCCATTGCCGCCGCCTGCGGCTCAACCCGCAGTACTGCCGAGGATGCAGCCAGCAGCCCGGCACCACGCACCAGCGCCAGCTATGTACTGGCACAAGGGGAAATCGTCAAGCTGGCCCCTACCGTCACGCTCAAGCTCGAGCGCGTCAACGACAGCCGTTGTAAAAAAGGCGCAGTCTGCGTCTGGGCCGGCTACATCAGCTACAGCTTCGTGCTGACGGACCGGCAGGGCAATACCAGCTTCGTGCTGGCCGAGGACATGCCGGGCGCCAGCAAGACGGTGACGCGCAATGGGCTGACCTTCACACTGCTGGGGATGGAGCCGGCCGAACCGCCATCGCTGAAGGCACCGGCGCCGGATTATCGGGTAAGCTTGCGGGTAAATATTTTCCAGCCAACATAGCTGCCCATGACGCCAAACGCCCTGCCCCGACGACTGACTTCCACCATCATCATTGCGCTGGCCTTCAGCGCCCCGGCCTGGGCCAAGACACCCGTTGCCAGCGGCACCGGCGGCGCCGTGGCCACGATCAGCGAACCGGCCTCGCAAGCGGCGCTGGCCATCCTGAACAAGGGCGGCAATGCCGTTGACGCGGCGGTGGCGGCTGCAGCCACGCTCGGCGTGACCGATCCGTTCAGCTGCGGCGTGGGCGGCGGCGGCTTCATGGTGATCTACCTGGCCAAGGAAAACCGTGTCATCACGCTCGACCATCGCGAAGTGGCGCCGGCATCGTTCCGCTCCAACGCTTTCGCGCCGGACGGCAAGGCGATGGATTTCGAGACCGCCGTCGCCAGCGGCATGGCAGTGGGCGTGCCTGGCACGGTGCGTGGCTGGCATGATGCACTGGACCGCTACGGCACCATGTCGTTCAGGCAGGTGCTGGCACCGGCCATCAAGGTAGCGCAGGAAGGCTTCAAGCTGAACGACAACTTCGTCGCGCTGGTCAAAGAGAACGAGAAGAAGTTCGCTCTGTTCCCGGAGACTGCGGCACGCTATATGCGCGATGGCAAGGCCCTCCCGGCCGGTACCGTGCTGCGCAACCCGGACCTGGCGAAGACCTACCGCCTGCTGTCTACCGGCGGCGTGAAGGCCTTCTATTCGGGCAAGCTGGCGCAGGCGATCGTCGACTCGGTCAACCGCCCTCCCGTTGCTGCCGGCGTTTCGGTCCGTGCGGGCCAGATGTCGCTGGCCGACCTGGCCAACTACGAAGCGCGCTGGCGCCAGCCGGTGCGCAGCACTTACCGCGGCTATGAGCTGGTCGGCATGCCCTTGCCAAGCAGCGGCGGCGTGACGATTGCGGAGGCACTGAACATCCTGGAAGGCTTCGACCTGAAAGCCATGCCGCGCGAGAAGGCGGAACACCTGTACATGGAAGCAGCGCGCCTGGCCTTCGCCGACCGCAATGCCTACCTGGCCGATCCCGAATATGTCGACGCCCCGGTGGCTGGCTTGATCAGCAAGGAATATGCAGCACGGCGCCGTGAACTGATCGATCCAACGCAGGCGCACCATCACGCGCAGCCCGGCGATCCTTACCTGTTCCAGCAGGACCCAAGCGTGCCCCTGCGCCCGGCCGCCGCGGCCAAGGCCAGGCTGCTGTCGGAAAGCGCGCATACCACCCACCTGGCGGTGTCGGACAAGGACGGCAATATTGTCGCCTACACCTTCACCATCGAATCATGGGGCGGCAGCGGCATCACGGTGCCGGGCTATGGCTTCATCCTGAATAACGAGATGACGGACTTCGACTTCACCGCCCCGCATCCGAACGTGCCGGAAGCCGGCAAGCGGCCGCGCAGCAGCATGTCGCCGACCATCGCCTTCCGCAACGGCAAGCCGGCCTTCACCATCGGCAGCCCGGGTGGTTCCACCATCGTGACCACGGTGCTGCAGACCATCTTCAACCATATTGACCTGGGCATGGACATGCCGGCCGCGCTGAATGCACCGCGCATTTCCGAGCGCAATGGCCAGGCCACTTCCATCGAACCGGGATTCGCCGACAGCGCGCAAGCCAAGGCGCTCGAGCGCTTCGGCCAGCGCTGGGATGCTTCAGCCGAGGAAATCGGCGCTGCCAACGCCATCGTCTTCAATCCCGACGGAACGGTGACCGCAGTCAGCGAAGGCAAGCGCCATGGCGTGGGCAGCGCGCTGGTGCAGAAGCGCGGACACTGATCACCCGTGCCGCTCGCGACTATCGGCCGGCGCCTCGGCACGCTCATTGAGGCCATAGTCGCGCACAACGCTGGCGATGCGCAGGCGGTAATCGGCAAACAGGCGTTCGCGCCCGGCCTGCTGGGCGGCGCGGTGCGCTTCCACGCGACGCCATTCCTGCACCGCTTCTTCATCGCGGAAGAACGATAGCGACAGCATTTTCTCCGGATTGCTCAGGCTCTGGAAGCGCTCGACGCTGATGAAGCCATCGATCTGCTCCAGCGTTGGCTTGAGCCGGGCGGCGATGTCGAGGTAAGCATCCTTGCGCCCCTCGGCGGGGGTTACTTCAAAAATTACTGCAATCATTGTTGGAACTCCGGTATGCGCGCGTTGACCGATGCGCGGTAAGTCCAGCTTAGCTGCGGCAGCGGTTTGCCGCGCAGCGCTTCGATACAGCCGGCGGCGATGTGCAGCGCCAGCCGTTGGCCGGGGCAGGCATGGCGGCCATGGCCAAAGCCGCGCTTCGCATCGCCGAGCATGACCAGTATTACCTGCCCTGCTTCGACTGTCACCCCGCCAACCTCGCAGCGCTCGGCGGCAAAACGCCGGGTGTTGACGACAGGCGGGTCGGTTTCCATCACCTGCGCCACCAGGGCGTTTGCATCTTCGCTGGCAGCGCCCTGCTGGATCGCGACCAGGCTGTTTCCCAGCAGGCCTGCGGTGGCTTCATAGGTCTGCGAGAGCAGGCCAACCAGGTTGGCAAGGATGGCGTGGTCGTTCTGCCAGCCCGCGGCGGCGGCTTCCTGTGCGACCGCTGCAGCCAGCGATCCGTCCGGCGCCGCTTGCAGCAATTCGCGCATGGCTGCCAGCAGGAGCAGGCTGGCAGCTTGTGCCTGTTCGATCTGTGCCGCACTGCTCAAAGGCGAGAGGCAGGCCACGAAATCGCCCATCCAGCGCGCTACGGCAGGCAACTGGGCGTCAGTGAAACCCAGCAGGCTGGCGACCGTGCTGACGGGCGCTTCGAAGGCCCAGGCACCGATCGGCCGGCCCGAGGCCAGCAGCGCTGCCGCGACGGCCTGCGCGCGCTGCTGCGCAAACTCGCCGCTAGCCGCGAAAGCCAGCGCCCGTTGCAAGGCCAATTTGGGCGCGGCGTGGCGATCGCCTTCGTTCATGCGCACCAGCGCGCCAAACACTTCACCGGCGCTGCCGCCGGCGATGGCAGCCGGCACCGGCTCGGCCAGCGGACGCACGCGCAGTGCAGGGTGGCCCAGCACTTCTTCGACCAGCGCGGCACCGGCTGCAACCCACAGGCCACGCCCGGCATCCCATTCCAGCTTTTGCATTTCATTCCTCCGGCAACGTTCAAGAAATTGCAGTATCCTCAAAAAAGAACACCGACAATTCGCCCGACACCGAAATATGGATTCCAAGCTTGCCAACATTGCCGGCGCCATCGCCGAACCCGCCCGTGCCCGCATGCTGTGCTCACTGCTGGACGGCCACGCGCGCACCGCCACCGAGCTGTCGGTGGTGGCCGAAGTGAGTCCATCCACCGCCAGCGCCCACCTGGCGCGCCTCAAGGATGAGCAACTGCTCGTGCAGCTTGCGCAAGGCAAGCACCGCTACTACCAGCTCGCCAGCCAGGAAGTGGCCACCGCCCTGGAAGCCTTGCTGGTCGTTGCGGGCTTGCCACGCAATGAATTCAAGCCCAACACGCCCGACCGCCTGCGCAATGCGCGCACCTGCTACGATCACATGGCAGGCACGGTCGCAGTCAGGCTGCACGACCATTTCGCCGCCCAGGGCTGGCTGGCAGAGGCCAGCGACGGTTACGAATTAAGCCCGGCAGGCGCACAGCAGTTCGAACAGCTTGGGCTGGACTTGCCGGCGCTGCGCAAGCTGCGGCGCCGCTTCGCCTGCCCTTGCCTGGACTGGAGCGAGCGCAAGCCGCACCTGGGCGGGGCGCTCGGTGCGGCCCTGTTGCAAATGGCGCTGAAACGCGGCTGGGTCGAGCAGGATCTCGACAGCCGCGCGCTGCAAGTCCCGCCCAAGGGCCAGCGCCAGATGCTGGCAGCCTTCGGTCTAAGCGGCGTTTAAGGTTTTGATAAGATGATGCAGTTTCCTGAACCAAGACGGAGACTCCGGTCGTGAAAAAACTCATTCGTGAAAACAAAGGCTTCATCGTCTTCCTGCTGACGCTGGGCGTATTCCGCACCGCCATCGCCGACTGGAACCCGATTCCCTCCGCCTCGATGCACCCCAACCTGCTGGAAGGCGACGTGGTCTTCGTCAACCGCATCGCCTACGACCTGAAAGTACCGCTGACCGACATCTCCGTCAGCCACCTCGGCGAACCGCAGCGCGGCGACGTCGTCACCTTCTTCTCGCCGGAAGACCGCACCCGCCTGATCAAGCGAATTGCCGCCCTGCCGGGCGACCGCGTTGAAATCCGCGGCGAGCACCTGATCATCAACGGCAAGACTTCCGAGTACGCGGTACTGGGCAACGCCACCGAACATATCGACAAAGTCGGCGACCTGGAGGCGCTGCAACTGAAGGAGCACAATGCCAACGCCAGCTACAGCATCCAGGTGCTGCCGCAGGTAGACGCGAAGCGCGACTTCGGCCCGGTCACCGTGCCGGCCGACAGCTACCTGATGCTGGGCGATAACCGTAACAACAGCCGCGACTCGCGCTTCATCGGTTTCGTGCCGCGCAAGCTGCTGATCGGGCGCGCTGAGCGCGTCCTGGTTTCGGCCGACATCCTGGGCAACTGGGCGCCACGCACGGAACGCATCGGCATGAGCCTGCGGCCATGATCGACTTCCAGGGACTGGCCAAGCATTACGGCGAATTTTCCGCCGTGCAGCCGCTGACACTGACGGTGCGGCGCGGTGAAGTGTTCGGCTTCCTTGGACCGAATGGCGCGGGCAAGACCACGACCATCCGCATGATGATGGGCATCCTGGTGCCAAGTGCCGGCCGCGTGCTGGTCGACGGACTCGATTGCCAGGCCAATGCCGCCGAGGTGAAGCGCCACGTCGGCTACCTGCCCGACAACCCGATCTTCTACGATTTCCTGCGCGGTCGCGAAATCCTGCAGTTCGTGGCGGAGATGCATGGCATGCCGCGCAAGGCCGCCGTCGAACGCGCCGCCCAGCTGCTGCAGGAATTCGGCCTGCTGGACGTGAGTGAGGAATTCGCCGTCAACTATTCGATGGGCATGAAGAAAAAACTGGGCCTGGCCTGCGCCCTGGTCCACGATCCGGCTGTGCTGATCCTGGACGAACCGATCAACGGCCTCGATCCGCGCGCCGCACGCGAAGTGCAGGACCGCCTGATCGCCAGCGCCGCCGCCGGCAAGACCATCTTCGTTTCCACCCACTTGCTGGACATGGCGCAGCGCATGTGCAACCGGGTCGGCATCATCAACCGCGGCGCCCTGGTCGCCACCGGCTCACTGGAAGAACTGCGCGGCGCCAGCAGCGACAACAGCACGCTGGAAGAGCTGTTCCTCAAATTCACCGACGAAGACAGCCTGGCCGCATGATGGAGCTGCCCAGCGCCCCGCGTGCATTCTGGCTGCTTGCACGCCTGCGGCTGTTGCGGCTCCTGAACATCGGCAACGCTCTGCGCTTTCGCAAGGGTCGGTTCGGTCCCAGCCGCGCGCCCACGCGCGGCAAGAAAAATGCACGATGGGTGGTCACCCTCGTGCTATCGGCTTTCATGCTGTTCGCCTTCCTGAATACCGCCAGCACATCGCTGCTGAACATGCAGTGCCGGCTTCCCACCGGCAGCCAGTGCGCAGCAGCGGAAACGGACGCCGCGCCACGCGCCGCCATGCGCAAGGCGCGCAAGGAGCTGCAGGCTGCCCCCTTCCATCCCTTGCTGATGCAGGCTGCCGTAATGCAGGCCAGCCTGCTGTTCGGCATTGCCTTCCTGCTCCCGCTGGGCAGCAAGGAGCTGGCGCAGCCGGACTGGGACCTGGAATGGCTGGTCACGCTGCCGATGCAGCGCCGAACCTTGCTGCTGGCGCGCATCGCGGAACGCACGCTGGCCAATCCGTCCGGCATCCTCGCGCTATGGCCAATGTGCATGGCGGTCGCCTGGTATTCAGGCTACACCTGGAGCACGCCTTTCCTGGCTGCTGCCTGCACCCTGCCCTTGCTTGCCTGTGCCGCCACGCTGCGTACCGTGGCCGATACGGGACTGCGCCTGCGCCTCGCCCCTTCGCAGCTACGCAACCTGCAGGCTATCGCCTCCGTGGCCAGCATGCCGCTGATGTACCTGGCCATGTCGCTTGCCATGCCAACCGCCACGCTGACGCTGGGCTGGGCTGTGCAATTTCCGGCCTGGACTTTGTGGACGCCGCCTGGCCTGGCGCTGCAGGCCCTGAATGCACGCGAGGCGCTGCATGGCCTGGGCTACGGCGCGCTGCTGGCTGCGGAAACCGCCATCCTGCTTTGGCTTGGCCTGCGCCTGCTGAATGCCTTGCTGGCCGACGGCGTGGTCGCCACCGGTTCGCGCGAAACCGGGCGCGGCACCGGTGCGCGGTCTGCTTTCGATGGCTGGGCACCGGGCACGCCGCTGCAAAGGCGCGAGCTGCGCCTGCTGAGCCGAGACCGCAACTTCCTGGTGCAAAGCCTGCTGATCCCCCTGATCATCTTCGGCAGCCAGCTGGTGCTGAACGGCCAGGTGAAGAACATGGACCAGTTCATCAGCGATCCGGCGCTGCTGTCTTCCGTCGCCTTCGGCCTCGGTGCCTATGTGCTGATGCTGTCGGCCTTCCAGACCATCAATACCGAAGGCCATGCCCTGTGGCTGCTCTACACCTACCCGAAGAGCATCGGCAGCATGCTGGCCGAGAAGGCGCAGCTATGGTCGGTGCTGGCCCTTGTTTATCCACTGGCAGTGTTCGCGATGGGGCTGTGGTTCGGCGTGCCGGCCGACGGGCATTTGCTCTCGCAACTAGTGCTGGTCATGGCCGGCATTCCGATTTTCGCGACGATCGCTGTGGCGCTCGGTGTCTGGGCTTGCGATCCGCTGGCCCAGGACATGCACGCCCGCGTGCGCCCCACATTCGCCTACGCCTACCTGATCCTGTCATCGCTCTACACCTACGCCCTGAACACGCGCGAATGGCATGTTCGCCTGGCCGCGATCGTGCTGCTTTCTTCCCTCGCCCTGTCGTTGTGGCAGCGCGCCCGCGATGCGCTGCCCTACCTGCTCGATCCAAGCGCATCGCCTCCGCCGCGCGTTTCAGCCTCGGACGGCATCATTGCGGCGATCTTTTTCTTCCTGCTGCAATTGCTGGTGGCCGGCGCGCTATACCTGGCCGGCAAGCCGATGACCCTGCCGACCGTGACCCTGTCTTTCGCCGTTGCCGGCGCCCTGGTCTACGGGCTGGCGCGCCTGCTGTATTGGCGCAGCGGGACCAGCGGTGTGCCGCGCCTGTGGAATGGGGCCTGGAGCAGCGCCCGGCGCAGCGCCATCGGCTGGGGCATGCTGATGGCATTGCCCGCGCTGGCCTGCGGCTTCCTGTGGCTGGTTATCCTGCGCCAGTTTGGCGCCGTGCCAAGCGCGCCGCCACCGGTCGCCCTGGCGTGGCTGGCGCCACTGGCCGTGCTGGCCGCACCGGTCTTCGAAGAATTCATCTTCCGCGGCCAGATTTACGGCGGCCTGCGCCGTTCCCTGCCCGCCTGGCAGGCCGCGGCCGCCAGCGCCGCGCTGTTCGCGGTCATCCATCCGCCGCTGGCCATGGCGCCGGTATTCGTGCTTGGCCTGTGCGCTGCAATCGCCGCAGAACGCAGCAAATCGCTGCTGGCTCCCATGCTGGCGCACGCACTGTACAACGCCGGCATGCTCGCCATGCAGTCCTAGAACAGCGGTCCGCAGGAAATCGTCCCGCGGCGCAGTGCGTGATTGTTATCCTGTGCATCATCTGCCCAGATGAACGTCTTCAGCTTGTTGATACACTCCGATTCGGGAGCGATTGCGATGCCTTCGTTATTCATATTGGACATCGAGCCTGGCCGGTTGTAGCCTTTGCGTACGACGAATTTGCCTTTGGTCGGAGACCCTGCAGTGGTGTCGACCGAAAGCACAGTCGTTTTGCCGCTGCAGTTGTTGTCACAGGCGGCCCACAGGATATTGTTGTCCCGATCGAACGACAGATCCATGACCTGCGGCTGGCCGCTCGCAAACGTAGCAACGCGCACATAGCTGGAGCCGGACTGGTTGAGCGCATAGGCGTAGATTTGTCCGTTAGCTTCCAGGCCGACAAAGAACAAGCCTGTGCCGTGCGAGGGGTAATTCGCAGGATCGTAAGGAAGGCGGGTGTTGTCGTCGATGAACTGGCTCGCTTGCAGGTAGCTGTCCGGCACCCAGGTAATCGCTTCCAGGCCGGCATTGGAATCGACTTTAGGCAGGTCCGCCGTCAGGTTCCATTCGTTTGTTGCGTTCAGGGTGGTGCCGGTCGCGCTGGTGTCGTAACGCAGGACGCTCAGGCGGCTCGAACCGCTTCCATCGCGCTCGGATGCCACATAGACTGCCGGAGAGGTCAGTTCAGCCATGGTCACGCCTTCCGCATCGGGTGCGCCGGTGCCGTTCGGGTAACGCAAGGTCTTGCCGCTGCCCCAGTTGTTAGCGGTGTTCTTCACGTAATTGCTGCCATTCCACGTCAGGCTATAAAGCTTGGACGGGGAATTCTGCACGGCCCACAACACAGCAGGGTTCGAGGCCGCGGCAGGCTGGTAGAACAGGCCACTCAAGTTTTCGCCGAAGGTGCTGGCCTGGTCGGCGGTTACCACGGTGCTGGTGGTCGGCCAGGCGACATAGGTGGCCGCCATCGATTGGGTACTCAGCAAACCAATTGCGCATCCCAGGAAGAACTTTGCGAACCTTGATGAAGTGGATTTTTTCATTTGCCTGATCTCCGTGTATGTGTGTGCGTTGCACACCGTAGCAACCGAATGTGAATTGGCGATGACAGGCAAAAAAAACGGTGGCCTGTATCCAGGGCCACCGCAAAGAAGAACGCCATGGGGGCGTCAACGGAGGTAAATCGTATTAACGGGACTGGTGCGACATCATCCAGGCCACGAAAGCTTCACGGTTGCGCGAGCAGATCAGCACCTTGCCGCGGCCGGAGAAGCGCAGCACCATGCCTTCGCCGCTGGTCACCGAGTTGACCAGGTTGCCGAACAAGCCGCCGCCGGAGCGGGTCGCCACTGCCAGTTCGTAGCGCAAGGCGCTATCCCAGGCGACGACATGGGCATTGTCGATCACGACTTCCTTGCCTGGTTCCACGTCGACTTCATGCAGCGCACCGAAGCCCGACACCACCAGTTGGCCGGAGCCAGTCGATTCGGTGATGAAGAAGCCGCCGCTCTGGCCGAACAGCGCATTGCCGACGTTCTGGGTCCGCACCCGCAGGTCGATGCCGCTGCTGGCCGCGACGAAAGCGCCGTCGCTGATCAGGTACTGGCGCTCGCCCACTTCCAGCACGCGCATTGCGCCCGGCAGGTTCGGCGACAGGAGGCAGTTGCCGTCGCCGCCAGTCGCTTCGATGTTCTGCTGGAAGAAGGACTCGCCGTTCGCCAGGGAGCGCATCAGCGCACCGCCCAGGCCGCCGCGCATCTTGCCTTTCAGCTCGAGAGTCGAATCCATCATCACCATCGCATTCGATTCGCAGAAGATGCGCTCGCCCTGCTTCATCGACACCTGCAGGAAGGGATCGATATCCCCGGTTACTTTAAAAGTCGTCATTTCAAGCTCCCTTCAATTCAAGTTTCTTGTGGCGGATCGAAGACCACAGCGATGCCACGATAAATGCCACGCCAATCAGGCCGGTAATCACTTCCGGAATATGAAACTTCATGCTGGCCAACATGATCACGGCCAGGATGCCGATCGCGTAGTGCGCGCCGTGCTCCAGGTAGACATACTCTTCGAGCGTGCCTTTGTGCACCAGGTAGACCGTCATCGAGCGCACGAACATAGCGCCAATGGCCAGGCCCAGCATGATGATCACGACGTCGCTGGTGATCGCAAACGCGCCAATCACGCCGTCGAAGGAGAACGACGCATCCAGCACTTCCAGGTAGAGGAAGCCACCCACGCCGCCGCGCTTGACCAGCTCACCGGCATTCACGCCGCCTTCTTCGCCCTTTTCCATCCAGGTCGACAGCGCATCGACGCCAACGTAGGTCAGCAGGCCCCACATGCCGGCCACCAGAACGATGAACTTCTGCGATTCTTCGACGATGCCGAGGCTCCCCAGCAGCACGCCCATCGAAATCATGATGGCAATCGAAGACACCTTGCCCAGCGCGCCCAGCTTGCGTTCCACATTGCCCAGCCAATGCATCTGCTTTTCATGGTCGAAGATGAAGTTCAGGAACACCATCAGCAGGAACATGCCGCCGAATGCTGCCACCTCAGCGTGGTGGTTGGTCAGGTGAGTCGAGAAAGCTTTCGGGTCGTTCAGCGCCAGCGTCCACACATCGGGGATGCTGAGGTCTGCTGCTACTGCGACGATCACCAGCGGGAATACCAGGCGCATGCCGAAGACCGCGATGATGATGCCGACACCAAGGAACAGCTTTTGCCAGAATTCGTCCCAGTTTTTCAGGACGGAGGCATTGACAACCGCGTTGTCGAAGGAGAGCGAGACTTCCATCACGCTCAGAATAAAGGCGATCCACAGGGCCGCCAGGGCGCCACTGACGCCAGTTTGTTGGTACCCCCACCAGCCTGCCACAGCAAGACAGATGAAGGAGACCAGGAATGAAATCCTGAAGTGCTTCATCGGTTGACCCTCCTCGTTGATAAGTCTGGCCAGTCTAAGGGCGGGACGCCTTTTTAAAAATAGAAGATAATCGAAGTATTACTTCGTAAAAACCGAACCATGAAAACCACGGGCCTGAACTTCCGCCACCTCTACTTCTTCCGCATGGTTGCTGCCGAAGGCAGCGTGACCCGGGCCGCCGACCGGCTCGGACTGGCCATCCAGACGGTCAGCACGCAAATCGCCGCACTGGAGCAATCAATCGGCAAGTCGCTTCTCACCCAGCAGGGGCGCCGCCTGGTGCCGACCGAAGCGGGCCGGGTAGCGCTGACCTATGCCGAGCAGATTTTCCAGCTCGGGGACCGCATGCAGGAGGCGCTGGAGGAGGTGGATGCCGGCAAGATCCGGCTGACGGTCGGCATTTCGGACTCCATGCCCAAGCTGATCGCGGCGCACTACCTGCAGGCGGCACTGCCGCCCGATACGCCGGTGCGCCTGGTCTGCACCGAGGGCGAATTCGACGTCCTGCTGGCAGAACTGGCGCTGCACAAGCTGGACGTGGTGCTGACCGACCGCCCGGTGCGCGCCAGCGCCTCGCTAAGGGTATTCAGCCACCTGCTCGGTGAAAGCGAAATGCAGTTGTTCGGCGTACGCGCCCTGGCGCGCAAATACGGCAAGGACTTCCCGGATAGCCTGAACGGCGCACCGATCCTGCTGCCAACCCGGAATACCGCCCTGCGCGGCCGTATCGACGCGTGGCTGCTGGAACAGGGCGTGCGGCCGGACGTAGTAGGGGAATTCGAAGACAGCGCGATGCTGAATACTTTCGGCCGCAGCGGCATGGGACTGTTCTTTGCGCCGGCGGCGCTGGCGGACGACATGCTGGAGCAGTTTGGCGCCGTGCCCGTGGGGCCGGCTTCCGAACTGCAGGAACAGTTCTATGCGATTTCCAGCGAACGCCGCATCAGCCACCCTGTGGTCGAGGCGATGCTGAATATTTCGCAGCGATAGCGTCAAGGCCGGCGCCGGCGTAAGTCATCATATCGTCGACCAGGCCTTCGGCATCGTCGCCCAGCGCGGGGAATAGCCTGGTGCGCATGTCGCGCGGGGCGACCAGGAGCGCCAGGCAGGGCGACATCAAAAGGAACAGCGCGCGCTGCAGGCCGGGCGTGCTGGGCGGCAGGCCCAGGATTTCGCACACAAGGCCGAGCATGACCATCGCTTTCGGTGCGATCGCCTTATGCACCAGCACCGGCGCGTGCTCGGTAGGCGACATCAATTCTCGAATCACAACGCGGGCGCCCCAGTGGGCCTGCGGCCCGGTGGCGCGCAGCACGATGCCGCGCAAGATCACGCGCAGCTTGTCGCGCGGCGGCATGTCGCGCGACGAGATTTCCTGCATTTCCTCAAGCTTGAGCAAATGGTGGTGTGCTTCCACCAGCACGGCCTCGTATAGCGCGCCGCGGCTGCCGAAGTGATAATTGACGGCAGCGATATTGGTGCCGGCGCGGGCGCAGATTTCCTTGCTGGTGGCGTCGGCAAAACCGCGCTCCGCGAACACCTGCCCTGCCACGTCCAACAGGGCCTGGCGGGTGGCGTCGCCGTCCTGGCGGCTGGCACGGGTTGCGGTCTTTTTTTGCATGGCTCGCATTTTACGTCGAAAACTATTTAAAATCCAAATTTGAATTTGATGTAAAATTTCTGCAGGAGGTTCTGCCATGAACAAGAAGCTTGTTGGAATTGCCATACTCGCTGCGGCGGCCGTTGCGGCTGGCGCCTGGTACTGGAACCGTCCGGCGCCGAACGACAAGGAGCTGGTCCTGTACGGGAATGTCGACCTGCGGCAGGTGGCACTCGCCTTCACTGCCAGCGAGCGGGTGGCGCGTGTGCTGGCAGAGGAAGGCCAGAAAGTGCAGGCCGGCCAGGTCCTGGCGGAACTCGATACCCGCGGCTTGCGTTTGCGTTTGGCAGAAGCGGAAGCGCAGGCAAGCGCCCAGCAGCAGGTGCTGGCGCGCCTCAAGGCCGGGACGCGGGCGGAAGAACTGGCGCAGGCGCGCGCCGGTACCAGCGCCGCGCAGGCCGAGGCCGAACTCGCACGCCAGCAACTGGAACGGGTACTGGCCGTGCAGCAGGACAGCAACGGCCGCGCCGTCAGCCAGCAGGACGTCGATGCAGCGCGTACTCGTGCCAAGTCAGCCCAGGCGGCATTGGAAAAGGCACGCCAGGGGCAGCAGCTGGCCCAGCATGGCCCGCGCCGCGAAGATATCGCACAGGCCCAGGCGCAACTCGATGCGGCCAATGCGGCGATCGCGCTGCTGCAATACCAGCTTGGCGAAGCTTCTTTAAAGGCTCCCGTCAACGCCGTGGTGCGTGCGCGGCTGATGGAAGCTGGCGACATGGCTTCGCCACAGCGCCCTGTCTATACGCTGGCGATTGCCGATCCGAAGTGGGTTCGCACCTATGTGCGCGAGGCTGACCTGGGGCATATCAAGCCAGGAACGGCTGCAAGCATTTCGATCGACAGCCTGCCTGGCAAAGCGCTGGCGGGAAAGGTCGGCTACATTTCTTCCGTGGCCGAGTTCACGCCCAAAACCGTGCAGACCGAGGAGCTGCGCACTGCGCTGGTGTATGAGGTACGCGTGCTGGCCGAGGATAAGGCCGACGTCCTGCGCATGGGCATGCCGGCAACCGTGCGGATCGCGCTCGGGCACTGATCGTGGATTCTCCAGTCCTCAGCGGACGCAAGCTGTCCCGCCACTTTGACGTCAAGGGAACTCCGGAGCCGGTAGAGGCGGTACGCGAGGTATCGCTGGAGATGGCTCCAGGTGTATTGACTGCGCTGGTCGGGCCAGATGGTGCGGGTAAGACTACCTTGCTGCGCATGGCGGCCGGCTTGCTGGCGCCCAGCGGAGGCAGCTTGTCGGTGCTTGGCATTGACGTCGCAGCGCGTCCGCAGGAGGTGCAGGACCGTATCAGTTACATGCCGCAGCGCTTTGGCTTGTATGAGGATTTGAGCGTGCAGGAGAACATGGACCTGTATGCAGACTTGCACGGCGTGCCGACGGACGTGCGGCGCGAACGTTTCGCACGGCTTCTGCACATGACCGACCTTGCGCGGTTCACTTCACGGCCGGCCGGCAAGCTTTCGGGCGGCATGAAGCAGAAACTTGGGCTGGCTTGCACGCTGGTGCGCTTGCCGGAGTTGCTGCTGCTTGACGAACCGACTGTTGGTGTCGATCCTTTGTCGCGGCGCGAGCTGTGGCAGATTGTGCAGCAGCTGGTCGACGAGGAGCGGCTGTCGGTGATCGTCAGTACTTCGTACATGGATGAGGCGGAGCGCTGTGCGCAGGTGTTTGTCATGCATGAGGGGCGCTTGCTGGCGTCAGGGGCGCCTGATGAATTGCGTGCTCGTGCGAACGGCTTGAGCTTCACTGCCATGCCACGGGAGGGCGAATCGGCACGGGCCTTGCAGGCACGGTTGATCGATGCGCGGGAGGTCGTGGTGGATGCGGTGCCGGAGGGTGGGCACGTGCGGTTTATCCGGCGGGCGGATGCTTCGGATGGCGCAGTTGCGCAACTGCTTGATGGCTTGCCAGTCAAGCCTGTGCCTGCGCGGCTGGAAGATGGATTCATGATGCTGCTGCGCGCCGATCCACCCTCGCCCGTCGCCCCCGCCGTGGCAATGGTGGCGAGGGATATCGTGGCCGGCTCGCGTGCCGAGGCGGCAGCGAGCAAAGAGGCGATGATCGAAGTGCGTGACCTGGTGCGGAAGTTTGGCGACTTCACGGCCGTTGCTAGCACCAGCTTCAGCGTCGCGCGCGGCGAGATCTTCGGCTTGCTGGGCCCTAATGGCGCCGGCAAGACCACCACCTTCCGCATGCTGTGCGGCCTTCTTCCTGCAAGCTCCGGCTTCCTCCAAGTGGCAGGCGTCAACCTGCGCCACGCCCGCGCGCAGGCCCGTGCCAAAGTCGGCTACGTGGCGCAAAAATTCGCACTGTACGCCAACCTGACCGTGCAGGAAAACCTCGACTTCTTCGGCGGCGCCTACGGCCTGTACGGCAAGCGCCTGAAGCAGCGCACCAGCCAGGTGCTGGATGAATTCCAGTTAGGCGGACAGGAAGATACGCCGAGCGGCCAACTGCCGGGTGGATTCAAGCAGCGCCTCGCCATGGCAACCGGCCTGCTGCACGAGCCCGAAGTACTGTTCCTTGACGAACCCACCAGCGGCGCCGACCCGCTGGCACGGCGCGAGTTCTGGCGCCGCATCACAGCATTGTCGCAACAAGGCGTCACCATCGTGGTGACAACGCACTTCATGGAAGAAGCCGAGTACTGCGACCGCATCGTCATCCAGGATGCCGGGAAAGTACTCGCCATCGGCACGCCGCGAGAAGTCCGCACACTGGCAGGCGACGCCGGCAACATGGAAGACGCTTTCATCGCCATCGTCGAAAAGAACCGCAACGGAGGCGGCCAATGAACAGCGGCTTCCGCTCCCGCCTCGCCGCGCTGGTACGCAAAGAGTTCCACCAACTCCTGCGCGACGCCTCGAATATGGCCATCGGCATCGCCCTTCCGATCGTGCTGATCCTGATCTTCGGCTATGGCCTTTCGCTGGATGTCAAGAACGCCCCCGTCGCCATCGTGATGGAAGACAGCTCGCCTACCGCGCAGGAAGCCGTAGCAGGTCTCAGCCTGTCGCCGACCTTCGCTCCGCTGCCGGTGGCCTCGATGCACGACGCCGAAGACCTGATGCGCGAGCGCCGTGTAGACGCCATCGTCCGCATCCCTTCCACGTTCACACGCGACATCGCCGCAGGCGGGGGCGCCGTGCAAATCATCGTGCATGGCGCGGAAGCTAACCGCGCCAACATCATCCTGAACTACGCCAGCGGCGCACTGCAGCAATGGAACGCACGCCGCGCCGAACGCCTGGGCAGCGCAGCCCGCCCAGAATCACTCCCCGCCAACGGCGCGGTGCGGATCGAACAACGCATGTGGTACAACAGCGCCAACACCAGCACCTGGTACCTGGTCCCCGGCCTGATTGTGCTGATCATGACCCTGGTTGGCGCGTTCCTCACCGCCTTGGTGATGGCGCGCGAGTGGGAGCGCGGCACGCTGGAAGCGCTTTTCGTCACGCCGGTGCGGCCCGTCGAAATCCTGCTGGCCAAAATCATCCCCTACTTCTGCGTCGGCATGATGGGCCTCTTCCTGTGCCTGGCAGCGGCACGCTTCCTGTTCAAGGTTCCGATGCAAGGATCGCTGCTGGTCATTATCGTCGCCTCCATGCTCTACCTGGTGGTGGCAGTCGGCATGGGCTTGCTGATTTCCTCCGCGACCAAGAACCAGTTCCTCGCCAGCCAGCTCGCCCTGGTCAGCAGCTTCATGCCTTCGCTGATGCTGTCCGGCTTCCTGTTCGACCTGCGCAATGTGCCGGTGGCGGTACAAGTCGTCGGCCGCATCCTGCCCGCCACCTACTTCATGGAGCTGGTAAAGACGTTATTCCTGGCCGGGAACGTCTGGCCGCTGATACTGCGCAACTGCGCCATCCTTGCCGCCTACGCAGTGCTGCTACTGGGCATCGCACGCGCGGTTACCCGCAAACGACTGGACTGAGGCTGACATGATCAATTTCCTCCGCCGCATTGCCGTCATCGTCCGCAAGGAATTCCTGGCGGTGCTCAAGGATCCGAAGAGCCGCTTCATCCTGGTGGTGCCGGCTATCGTGCAAAGCCTGCTGTTTGGCTATGCCGCGACCTACGACCTGACGTATGTGCCCTACGCGCTGAATGACGCGAGCCACAGCGCCGCTTCCGCCGAATTGCTGGCCAAGCTGGACGCCAGCGGCACCTTCCGTCGCAAACTAAACTTCGAAACGCAGGAAGCGCTGCGTGACGCAATCGACAGCGAGAAAGCCCTGCTGGCCATCAGCATTCCCGTCGACTTCGAACGCCGCCTGTATGCGGGCGAGGCAGCGCCCCTGCAGATCGTGCTGGATGGGCGCAATTCCAACACGGCCGGATCGGCCGCAGCCTATGTCGGCGCTGTAGTAGCTGACTTCAATCGCCAGTGGCGCGAGAAGCACGGCGGCGCGCAGCCCCTATTGCGCGTCGAATCGCGCGCCTGGTTCAACCCGAACCTGGAAACCCGCTGGTACCTGATGCCTGGCATGATCGCAGCCCTGAGCATGCTGCAAACCCTGCTGCTGACCGCTCTCTCGGTGGCACGCGAGCGCGAACAAGGCACCTTCGACCAGTTGCTTGTCACTCCGCTGACCCCAATCGACATCATGATCGGCAAGGCCCTGCCACCCGTCATGATCGGGCTGGTGCAGTCCACCCTGATCCTGCTGGTCACGCGGCTGTGGTTCGGCGTACCGATGGCGGGATCACTGTTCTCCATCTACGCCGGCCTGCTGCTGTTCACTGTTGCCAGCGTTGGCATCGGCCTGTCGATATCGGCCGTATCGCTGAACATGCAGCAGGCCATGCTGTACACCTTCGTGCTGGTGATGCCGATGATGCTGCTATCCGGACTCACCACGCCCGTGCGAAACATGCCGGAATTGCTGCAGGCCGTGACCATGGCGAATCCGCTGCGCTTCGCCATCGACATGGTGCAGCGGGTTTATCTCGAAGGCGTGGGTTTGGGCACGCTGTGGCCGAACATGGTGCCGCTTGCCCTGATTGCCCTCATCACGCTCCCCCTGGCGGCATGGCTGTTCCGCCACCGCCTTGCCTGAACTGGAAACATCATGAAACAGCTCGCCACCTCACTGCTTTGCCTGTCGCTGGCCGCTTGCGCGGTCGGTCCGGACTACCACGAACCGGTCGTGCAGGCGCCCGCCGCATACGGCGAATGGCATGGCGGCTCGCCGGCCTTGCGCGAGACCGGGCTGGCAGCCGGCACATCGCAATCGTTTGCCCGCTTTGGCGATCCCGTATTGAGCCAATTGCAGAAGCAGGCGCTGGCGGCCAGCCTCGATGTGCAGTCGGCCGCCCTGCGGTTTGCACAGAGCAGGATGGCCCGCAACGTGGCTGCCGGTGCCCAGGGACCACAGCTCACCGCCCATGCCGGCGCCACGCGCCAGCAGCAGTCGGAATCGGGCGCCGGGACACGCATGGTCGATGCGATTGCACCAGCCAATCGCGATGCGCTGATCGAAAAGCTCAGCGATCCATTCACGCTGTACCAGGCCGGATTTGATGCAGCCTGGGAGCTGGACCTGTGGGGCCGCGTGCGCCGCAGCGTGCAGGCAGCGGATGCAGGAATGGCGGAGGCCAGCTCGCTCCTTCGGGACGTGCAACTGGCGGTGCAACTCGAGGTGGCGCGCAATTATTACGAGCTGCGCTCGGCCCAGCACCAGCAGGAACTGCTGCAGGCCGACCTGGCCACAGCGCGCGACATGACGGCGCTGGTGGCGGCACGCCAGCGCGGCGGGCTTGCCAGTGGCCTCGAAGTCGAGCAGCAGCGGGCAGCACTCGCGGAACTCGAAAGCCGCATGCCGGCACTGCTCGAGCAGGAAGCCGCCGCCAGCAACAGGCTGACAATGCTGCTGGCGAAGCCACCCGGCGCATTGCAAGAGCATCTGGCGGCGCAACAAAACGCGGCGCCGCCAAGTGCGCCTGACCTGGCGCTGGGCGTGCCGGGCGAAGTGATGCGGCACCGGCCTGACATCCAGGCAGCGGAGGCCCACCTGCAGGCAGCCACGGCCAGGATCGGCGTAGCGGTGGCCGACCTGTACCCGCGCATCACGCTTGGCCTGTCGCTCGGCTTCGAATCGCTCGACACCGGCAAGTTCGGCGACTGGGGCAGCCGCCAATGGTCGCTCGGCCCGAGCCTGCAACTGCCGATTTTCGACAATGGCCGCCGCCGCGCGACGGTCGAACTGCGCAAGCTGGAAGAAAAGGAAGCGGCCATCAATTTCCAGAAAACCGTCCTCAAGGCCTGGCACGAAATGGACGACGCGCTCTCCGCCTACGCCGCCGCGCGCCAGCGCCAGCAAGCGCTCACCGCCCGTGAAGCCAGCGCCCGCGCAACCCTGGACCTGGCCACGACGCGTGCGCGCCGCGGCCTGAGCGACGAACTGCCGGTACTGCAAGCGCAGCGCGCGCTGTTCGCCATCCAGCGCGAGAGCACCGCCAGCGACACCGAACTCGCCCTGCGCCTGGTCGCCATCTGCAAGGCCAGCGGACTCGCCCCGCAGCCATAGCTTTCTTTCAAGAAATTATCAGTTTTGCGCGAGGTGGGCCCCGGGTCGGATAAGATAGAGGTTTTCGACTCTCCGCCTTAGGGCGCTTATGGACAACCTTTTACTAGTAATTTTCGCTCTCTTCCTCGTAGCACTGAACGGCTTCTACGTCGCCGCCGAATTCAGCATCGTCACCCTGCGCCGCACCCGCGTGCGTGCCATCGAAAAGACCCAGGGCCTGCGCGGCCGCATCCTTGCCAAGGTCCACGGCCAGCTTGATGCCTACCTGTCCGCCTGCCAACTGGGTATCACGCTCGCCTCGCTTGGCCTGGGCTGGATCGGTGAACCTGCCTTTGCCCGCCTGCTGGAACCCCTGCTCACCTTCATCGGCATCACCTCGCCGGAAATCGTGCACGGCATTTCCTTCGTCTTCGCCTTCGTCACCATCTCCTTCCTGCACATTGTTGTGGGCGAGCTGGCGCCGAAGTCGCTGGCCATCCGTATTCCCGAAGCGGTCGCGCTGTGGAGCGCCATCCCGCTGTACGCCTTCTACTGGACCATGTACCCGGCCATCTGGCTGCTGAACCAGAGCGCCAACGCGGTGCTGCGCCTGGCCGGCCTGGGCAACGCCGGCGGCCACGAATCGCATTATTCGACCGAAGAACTGAAGCTGATCCTGCGTACCAGCCAGCCTGGCGAATCCTTCAACAAGGACGAACGCAACATCCTGGCCAACTCGCTGGACTTCTCGCAGCTGCGCGTGGCTGACCTGATGCGCCCGATCAATGAAGTGATCGCGCTGCACGCCGACCGCTCGATCGACGAAAACCTCGACACCGTGGTGCGCAACCGCTTCAGCCGCTACCCCTACTTCGATGAAGAAGGCGACACCGTGCTGGGCGTGGTGCACTTGAAGGACCTGTTCTTTGCCCTGCAGTCGCGCAAGGAACTGAAAAATCTGTCCGGCTTCCTGCGCCCTGTCGAAACCATCTCCGCCCGCACGCCGGCGCTGGAACTGTTCCGCCGCTTCAAGGACGGCGCACCGCACTTCGCGCTGATTGGTGAAAAAGGCAAGCGCCCGGTCGGCTTCCTCACGCTGGACAACCTGCTGGGCGCGATGGTCGGCGAAATCCACGACGAATTCCGCCTCAACGAAAACGACTGGCTCAAGCAGCCGGACGGTTCGCTCATCGGCAAGGCCAGCCTGCCGATCTTCTCGCTGGAACGCATCCTCGGCGTCGACATCGAAAACGAGGAAATGGGCCTGGGCGAAGTGGAATCGGTCGGCGGCCTGATCATGCTCAAGCTCGGCGACATCCCGAAACAGGGCCAGCGCGTCGAATTCGACGCCTTCGACCTGGTCGTGAAAAAGATGAACGGCCCGCGTATACTGTTGGTAAAGGTAATCCCGCGCAACCTGCCACCGGATTCCGACGAACAGGATTGATATGCATCCGCGCAGTATCCTGCTTGCCGTTGCGGCCTGCCTTGCCGGCAGCGCCGCAGCAGCGCCCTGCGGCCCCTACACCGTCGCCATGTACGAACACGGCGCCCTGTACTACCGCAGCGGCGAGCAATGGGCCGGCATCGACAAGGACATCGTCGATGAACTGGCACGCCGCACCGGCTGCGAGCTGCGCATGACGCGCGACTCGCGCATCCGCATCTGGACCATGCTGAAAGAAGGCACGCTGGACATGACCATGTCCGGGATTTCCACGCCCGAGCGCGAAGGCTTTGCACGCTTCACGCCCTACCTGCAGTCACGCAATATGCTCCTGGTGCGCAACGAGGTGGCGCGGCATGCCACCACGCTCGAACAATTCGCCGCGAGGCCGGAGCTGAAAGTAGCTGTGATCAAAGGCTTCCGGCACGGCACCACTTACGACGCCTGGCTGGACCGGCTGCGCAAGCAGGGCCGCGTGTACGACACGCCCGACTACACCACGCTGCTGCGGCTGTTCCAGTTTGGCCGCGTGCACGCCATTCTCCAGTTAAGCAGCAATGTCGATGCCCTGCATCGTGACGCCCAGTTGCGAGGCCAGTTCCGTGTACTGGACCTGGTGCCACGCGAGAACGTGCAAGGATCGCTGGTGATTTCCCGCCTGGTTGCCGACACCTCGGCCAGCAAGCTCGAGCAGGCGCTGCGGGCCATGCGCGAAGACGGCACCATCAAAACCATCATGGAACGGCATACCAGTCCCGAAAGGGCACTGGCCATGCTGGTGCGCTAGCCCGCCTGCCTGACCAGTTCAAAACGCACTCGGTGCAGTATGCCGTCCTTCGGCAAGTCGGTCCGCGTTACCGCGATGTTTTCGCCGAAGTGCTTGATGCAGCCTGCAATCAGGCCTTCGGCCAGGTCGCCGAAGCCGCGCGGGGAGCTGTAGTTCATCACCAGCCGGTCAGCGGCTGGGCGTTCGCAAGGCAGCGATGGCAGCTCGGCATCGGGGTACAGCTTGCGTACTTCGACGTGGATCACATCGTCTATGCGGGACAGGAAATCAAAACTGGTATGGCTGTCTGCAAACAAGGCCGGATAGCCAAGGCTGAAGCGCTGGAACAGGTGTTCGCCGAACAAATGGATCAGCTGAGGCACGCCAATGCCGCTGGCATTGGAGAGCGCCTGCACCAGGCGCACCAGCTCCGCATGGTCGTAGGTGCCGACTGAAGTGTAGGCGCCATCGTTGGGAAGCCTTGCCTCGGTAATGATCCGGTCCAGCATGTCGAGCCCCATACGGCTCTCGACCAACTCCATGAATTCGGTGAATACTACGCCCTTCATAGCACCCTCCTTGTGAAGTACCTGCTAAACGACCGGCTTGACCTTGGTCCAGTTCCTGAGCAGGCCTAGCGCCACGGCCAGCAGGGTCGGCCCGATGAACAGGCCGACGAAGCCGAAGGCCAGCACGCCCCCCATTACCCCAAGCAGCACCAGCGCGAAAGGCAGGCTGGATCCGCGCGAGATCAGGATCGGCTTGACCACGTTATCCACACCGCTGATGACGACCGTGCCGTAGACAAGCATGAAGATGCCCCAGCCGGTCATCCCCTGCGAGAACAGCCAAATCGAGGCGCCGCCCCAGATCAGCGGCGGCCCCACAGGCACCAGTGAGAAGATGAAGGTGGCTACCGACAGCAGGGCCACTGCCGGAACGCCGGCAATCAGGAAGCCCACCGCCGCCACGGCTGCTTGCGCCAGCGCGGTACCAAGCATGCCGTACATCACGCCAGTAACGGTGCGGCTGACGGTTTCCGCCACTTCGACCGCATGCTCGCCCATGATCTTGTCCATGCCCACTTCCAGCGCGGTCACGATGTTATGGCCGTCGCGATACAGGAAAAAGGAGACAAAGGCGGCCAGGCTGACTTGCGCCACGCCGGCGCCAAGCACGATGCCGCTATTCAGCAGGATATTGCGAGCCGGTTCGACGTATTTCTTGGCGACCGCCAGCAGTTCTTCCTTGCTGCTCATGATCTGCCGCAAGTAGGAGTCAACTGCCTCGCCCACAACCGGCAACTGGCGCAGCCAGGCCGGCGGCTCGAAGCCGCCGGCATCGAGTGCAGCGCGGGCACCGCGGTAGAAATGGGTCACGCTGTCCGCGATGTTCCAGGTCACCAGCGTCAGCGGCAATACGATGATCAGCACCAGCGACACCGTCATTACTGCCGCGGCCAGGTTGCGGCGGCCTTTCAGGTGCGCCAGCAGGCGCTGGTAAAGGGGCCAGGAGGAAATGGCAATGGCGGCGGCAAACAGGATGCCGGCCAGGAAGGGGCGCAGGACGTACAGGCAGCCAATGACGAGAAAGACAATGGCTGCCAGGCGGCTATAGGGCTGAAATCGTTGTTCCATGCCCTTAGCTTAGCAGGAATCAGTTGGCGACGAGAAGCTTCAGGTCGTGCACGATGGGCGCCGGCCCGCCGCCGTGGCGCAGGAACAGGCGCAGCTTGCCGTTCTTGTCGAACACATAGCTGCCGGCCGTATGGTCGATGGTGTAGCTGTCAGGCGTCTTGCCAGGTACCTTCCGGTAGAACACCTTGAACTCCTTGGCGGTGGCGGCCACCTGCTCAGGGGTGCCGTACAGGCCCACAAAGCGCGAGTCGAAGCCCGGCACGTATTGCGACAGCAGCTCCTTGGTGTCGCGCTCAGGATCGAGGGTGGCAAACAGCACCTGCACCTTGTCGGCATCCGGGCCCAGCTCCTTCATCACGGCCGACATTTCAGCCATGGTGGTCGGGCACACGTCCGGGCAGTGGGTAAAGCCGAAGAACAGCACCACCACCTTGCCCTTGTAGGACTCCAGCGTCACCGGCTTGCCGGTATGGTCGTTCAGCGAGAAGCCCTTGCCGTAATCGAGGCCGGTCAGGTCGGTGTTTTCAAACTTGAGCTGCTTGTCGCCGCAGGCGCTGAGGGTAGCGAAGGCGAGCAGCATGAACAGCGCCGCGAACAGTTTTTTCATAAGACTCAGAACTTGAAGTAGTGGTCGACCAGCAGCGCCGCGAACAGCAGCGACAGGTAGATGATGGACCAGGTGAAAGCCTTGCGCGCAACGATATCGCTGTAATGCTTGTAGATGCGCCAGCCGTAGTACAAGAATACCGCGTTCAACGCAATCGCGCTGAACAGGTAAATCAGGCCGCTCATCTTCACGGCAAACGGCAGCAGCGTGGTGGCAGCCAGGATGATCGAGTACAGCCAGACGTGGAAGGCGGTGAAGCCCATGCCGTGGGTGACCGGCAGCATCGGCAGGCCGGAACGCTCGTAGTCGGCCTTGCGGTACATCGCCAGCGCCCAGAAGTGCGGCGGGGTCCAGACGAAGATGATCAGCACCAGCAGCCAGGCTTGCATTGGCACGTCGTTGGCAATGGCGGCCCAGCCCAGGGCCGGAGGCATGGCGCCGGACAGGCCGCCGATCACGATGTTCTGCGGCGTAGCCGGCTTCAGGATCATGGTGTAGATCACGGCGTAGCCGACGAAGGTGACAAAGGTCAGCCACATGGTCAGCGGGTTCACCAGCTGGTGCAGGATCCACATGCCGGCGCCGCCGATCACAGCGGCAAACACCACGGTCTGGGGAACGGTGATGTCGCCCATGGCCATCGGGCGGCGCGCGGTACGCGCCATGCGGGCATCGATCTCGCGCTCGGCCAGGCAGTTGACGGCGAACGCCGCGCCGGACAGCAGCCAGATGCCGGCAGTCGCCGCGATCACCACGCGCCAATCAGGCATCCCTTCGGAGGCCAGGAACATGCCGATGACGGCGCAAAACACCGCCAGCTGCGTCACGCGCGGCTTGGTCAGGGCCCAGTACTGGCCCATGCGGGAGGTCGAGGATTTCATTGTTATTGGTAGGCGGGGGCAGCCAGGTACTTAGCCCTATAGTTTATCATGGTCAGCAACAGCACCAGGGCTGCCGCACCGGCGTTATGGATCACGGCAATGGCCAGCGGGAAGTTGAAATAGATGGTCGCGACACCGGTGAATGCCTGCAGGACCAGCACCACCGCCATCCAGCGCGCATGCTTGCCCAGGCCCTCGACGCGCCATGCCTGCCAGGCGGTCACGCCCAGCACCAGCACCACCACGGCGGCAAAGTTGCGATGCACCCAATGGATTGCCGTCAGCGCCTCGAATGGCAAGTAGTGGCCGGCGGCAGTCTTGCCCAGCTCACGCCACAGGTGGAAACCGTGCTCGAAGTCCATCGGCGGCACCCAGGCCCCCGCGCAAGTCGGGAATTCGGTACAGGCCAGCGTGGCGTAATTGGAGCTGACCCAGGCGCCCAGCGCCAGCTGCACCAGCAGCACCACGCCGGACAGCGCAGCCAGCAGACGGATGCGGCCCAGGCGCGCCGCCTGCGAGCCGGCCGCGCGCGGCAGCGGCGCATGCAGCTGGTCCTCACGGCCGCCGAACCAGGCCAGCAGTGCCAGCAGCGACATGCCCAGCACCAGGTGTCCGGTGACGAAGATCGGCTGCAGCTTCTGCGTCACGGTCCAGGCGCCGAACGCGCCCTGCAACAGGATGAAGAAGAACAGGAAAGTCGGGTAGCCCGGCGGAATGCGGCGCGCCATGCCCGCGCCGGCGCCAGCACGGCCCCTGCCGCTCGAGCGCCACCAGGCCACGCCCATCATGGCGACGATCAGCACGCCGATGCCCATGGCCAGGTAGCGGTGAATCATCTCGATCCAGGCCTTCATCATGGTGACAGGGCCGGTCGGCATCAACGCTTCGGCGGCGCGGATCTGTTCATGCGCGATGAAGGGATTGGCTTCGCCATAGCAGCCAGGCCAGTCCGGGCAGCCCAGCCCGGAGTCGGTCAGGCGAGTGAAGGCGCCAAACACGATCAGGTCGAAGGTCAGGAAGACCGCGATCCAGACCAGCTTGCGGTACTTGTTGGTATCCCTGGAAATCCAGACGATCGACAGCGGCAGCGAGGCGACGACCAGCGCCGTAATCGCCATATGGGCAAAGGAATTGTGGTCCATTGCGCCCGCCTTAGCCGATGGCCGAAGCCTTGAGCACCTTGACCAGGTCCTTCTTCACCTTGGCCGGGTCGGCGTTTTTCGGGAAGCGCATCATCAGGTGGCCCATCGGGTCGATCAGGTAGATGTGTTCTTCCACCTTGCCGCCCTTTTCCAGCGGCAGCCATTTGGCCACCACGTCGCCCGGCGCGCGCAGGAAGCGGGTGCCGTCGTTCACGCGCAGCATGAAGGTTTCCAGCGGCTCGTTATCGGTGATCAGCCACACGCGCTCGATGCGGTCGGCCTCCTTGCCCTGCATGGTGCGCAGCTGGCGCATCATGAACAGCATGTCCTGGCACTTCTGGTCGCAGGCGGAGCCGCCCACTTTGACCATCAGCCACTTGCCCTTGAAGTCTTCCAGCGTTTGCGGCTTGCCATCGACCGTGGTGCTGGCCATGGCGGGGATCGGGTGCATGCGCGGGTCGAGCAGGTCGCCATAGTTGGTGCGCCCTTCCGGCTTGATGAAGTAGTAGGTGATATAGGAAGCAAGGATCGGTGCGGCGCACACCAGCAGCACCGCGAACATGCTCCAGCGGCCACGGCGGCGCTGGTTCTCGTCTTGTTTAGCGTTTTCCACTTTTTCTCAATCCGGTGAATACAAAGAAAAGTACTGCCATTGCCGCCAGTGCGTACCACTGGAAGGCGTAACCCTTATGCTTGTCCGCGCCCATCGCCGGCGCGGGCCAGTCGCGCTGCAGCGCTTCGGCGGTGGCTGTCGTGCCATCCGGCGACGACTGCTCGACGACCAGCGGCTGGAACTTCCAGCCCGTCGCTGCGGCCAGCGCCGCCGCATCGGCATTCTGCACGATCGCTCCCGGCGCGAGTTTGGGCGCTTCGCCCAGTTGCATCACATGCCCCGGCGCCAGCCGAGCGATGCCTTCGACCACCACCGGGCCCGCCGGCGTTGCATACGAAGGCAGCTTGCTGCGGTCGGCCATATCGCGCGGCAGCCAGCCGCGCGCCACCAGCACGTGCATATCGCTGCCGGCCAGCCGCAACGGCATCAACAGGTAGAAGCCGGGACGGCCGGCGTGCGGGCGGTTGTCGAGGTAGACCGGCCAGCCGCTCACCCACTCGCCCTGCAGCCGCACGCGGCGGAATTCCACCTCGGCGGCAACCACCGGCGCGGCGCCCAGATCCAAAGGCGCGGCGGCATTGCCGGCCGCCAGGCGCGCTTCGAGCGCAAGCTTCTGGGCGGCGCGGCCATCCTGCCAGCGGCCGGCGGAAACGCCGATCGCCACCAGGACCACCGTGGCCAGGAAAGGGATCAACCGAAAGCGGAATGCCATACAATAAGGTTCCTCAGAAACCGCTCTATTACCATGAAATACTTTGTCGCCGTCGCCTTCGTGCTGATCATTGGCAGCCTGGCTTCAGCCTTCATCAGCATGATGCGCAGCAAATCGGCCAACCCGAAAATGGTGCGCGCTTTTGCGCTGCGCGTGGGCTTCTCGATCGCGCTATTCATCACCATCCTGGTGCTGGCGAAGCTGGGCTATATTAAACCGACCGGCATACGCTGAATGCAAAAAAAAAGCCACAGCAAGCGCTGCGGCTTTTTTTGCGGCTAAATTATACCTGCGACTTACATCCAGTATACGACGACGTACAGGCCCAGCCAGACAACGTCAACGAAGTGCCAGTACCAGGCCGCGCCTTCGAAGGCGAAGTGGTGTTCGGCGCTCATGTCGCCGCGGATCAGGCGGTACAGCACGACGGACAGCATGATCGCGCCCATGGTCACGTGGAAGCCGTGGAAGCCGGTCAGCATGAAGAAGGTCGAGCCGTAGATGCCCGAGGTCAGCTTCAGGTTCAGTTCGCTGTAAGCGTGCATGTATTCATAAGCCTGGAAGCCCATGAAGGTTGCGCCCAGCAGCACTGTGGCAGCCAGCCAGAAGATCGCCTTGGAGCGGTTGGCAGCCTGCAGCGCGTGGTGCGAAATGGTCAGGGTCATGCCCGAAGCCAGCAGCAGCGCGGTGTTGATGGTCGGGATCGGGAACGGGCCCATCGGGGTGTAGTTGTCCACGGTGCCTGCAGGACCCACGCCGCCATTCCAGTTGGCCGAGAAGTCAGGCCAGATCAGCTTGTGGTCCAGGTCGGCCAGCCAAGGCATGGTGATCTGGCGTGCGTAGTACAGCGCGCCGAAGAAGGCGCCGAAGAACATCACTTCGGAGAAGATGAACCAGCCCATCGACCAGCGATAGGACACGTCGATGCGCTTGGAGTACAGGCCCTTCTCGGACTCGGAGATGGCGTCGCCGAACCAGAAGTACAGCACGGCCAGGGTCATGACGATGCCGATGTTATTGACGATCATGCCCCATGGTGCGTCGTTGACCCATGCGGATGCGCCAATCATGGTCACCAGCAGGGAAATACCTGCCAGCATCGGCCACTTGGAAGGACCAGGCACGAAGTAGTACGGTGCCGCGGCGTTATTAGAGCTCATCTTGTTCTCCCTAAAATCCTGCAATAATTTACTTTGAAACCACGAGTTTTACGATCGAAACCAGCAAGCCGATGAACAGGGCCGCGCCCAGCAATCCGGCGACGATGACGTGGACCGGCTTGATCTTCTCCTGGTCCTGGTCAAAATCGCTTTTGCGGCGCAGGCCGAAGAACGACCAGATCACTGCTTTCATCGAATACAAAAACGATCCCATCTGCCTTCCTTAATTGGCTGCGGTCTGGTTGCCCAGGCCGCCCGCCTCGATAAAGGTGTACGACAGGGTGACGGTCTTCACGCTCTTCGGCACCGCCGGATCGATGAAGAACACCACAGGCATCTGCCGCGCTTCTTTCGGTTTCAGCGTCTGCTCCTTGAAGCAGAAGCATTCCACCTTCTTGAAATGCGGCGTCACTTCCATCGGCGTGTAGCTCGGGACGGCTTGCGCCTTCACCGTGCGGTCCACGCTGTTGACTACCTCGTACACCACCGTCGTCATTTCTCCAGGGTGCACGGTCACGCTGTTCTGGGTGGCGCGGAAACGCAAGGTGCCCTGCACATTGCTGACCAGCTCCACCGTGATTTCACGGCTCATGTCGACCTGGCTGTTCTTGGCAACTTCCTGCGGCTTGCCATCGATCAGGTTCAGTCCCAGCACCTCGCACAGGTGCTTGTACACCGGGATCAGCGCATAGCCAAAGCCGAACATCATGACGGCAATGACCAGCAACTTGCCAAGCAGCTTCTTGTTCTCGCCGCCGCTCATTTCAATGGTGCCCCAGTATCCATTGCTTGCCGATGACGGAAACAAAGAACACTACAGCGACCGACAACAAAATCAGGGCCAGGCGCAGGTTGCTATTCGGCTTCTTCGGGTCAGACATGGTACTTCCTATAGGGGACGGGCTGGCCCGTCCCCGAAAAGCTATTACTTGACAGTCGGCGGTACTTCGAAGGTGTGGAACGGTGCCGGCGACGGCACGGTCCACTCCAGGCCTTCAGCGCCATCCCATGGCTTGGCTTCCGCCTGCTTGCCGCCACGGATGGTCGGCAGCACCACGAAGAACAGGAAGAACACCTGGCTCAGGCCGAAACCGAAAGCACCGATCGAAGCGATCGAGTTGAAGTCGGTGAACTGCGCCTGGTAGTCGGCGTAGCGGCGCGGCATGCCGGCCAGGCCCAGGAAGTGCATTGGGAAGAAGGTCACGTTGAAGGTGATCAGCGACAGCCAGAAGTGGGCCTTGCCCATCGTCTCGTTGTACATGTGGCCGGTCCACTTCGGTACCCAGTAGTAGAAGCCTGCGAACAGCGCGAACAGGGAACCTGCCACCAGCACGTAGTGGAAGTGCGCCACCACGTAGTAGGTATCCTGCAGCTGGATGTCGACCGGGGTCACTGCCAGCATCAGGCCGGTGAAGCCGCCCATGGTGAACACGAAGATGAAGCCGACCGAGAACAGCATCGGGGTTTCAAAGGTCATCGAGCCTTTCCACATGGTCGCGATCCAGTTGAAGACCTTCACGCCGGTCGGCACGGAGATCAGCATGGTGGCGTACATGAAGAACAGCTGCGAGGTCACCGGCATGCCGGTGGTGAACATGTGGTGGGCCCAGACGATGAACGACAGGATCGCGATGGACGCGGTGGCGTACACCATCGAAGCGTAGCCGAACAGCTGCTTGCGGGCGAAGGCCGGGATGATCTGCGACACGATGCCGAAGGCCGGCAGGATCATGATGTACACCTCAGGGTGACCGAAGAACCAGAAGATGTGCTGGTACATCACCGGGTCACCGCCGCCGGCGGCGTTGAAGAAGGAAGTGCCGAAGTGACGGTCGGTCAGGGTCATGGTGATGGCGCCTGCCAGGACCGGCATCACGGCGATCAGCAGGTAGGCGGTGATCAGCCAGGTCCAGCAGAACATCGGCATCTTCATCAGGGTCATGCCAGGAGCGCGCATGTTCAGGATGGTGACGATGATGTTGATCGAACCCATGATCGACGACGCGCCCATGATGTGCATGGCGAAGATACCCATGTCCATGCCGATGCCCATCTGGGTCGACAGTGGAGCGTACAGGGTCCAGCCGGCAGCGGTCGCGCCGCCAGGCACGAAGAACGAGCCGGCCAGCAGGATCGCCGCTGGAGGCAGCAGCCAGAACGAGAAGTTGTTCATGCGGGCGAACGCCATGTCGGATGCGCCGATCTGCAGCGGGATCATCCAGTTGGCGAAGCCGACGAAGGCCGGCATGATGGCGCCGAACACCATCACCAGGCCGTGCATGGTGGTCAGCTGGTTGAAGAATTCAGGCTGGAAGAACTGCAGGCCAGGCTTGAACAGTTCGGTACGGATCATCAGCGCCAGCACGCCGCCGGACAGCAGCATGATGAACGAGAACCACATGTACAGGGTACCGATGTCCTTGTGGTTGGTCGCGAACAGCCAACGGCTCAAGCCGTGTGGGTGATCGTGTGCGTGATCGTGGTCGCCGTGGGCGTGATCGTGTGCGTGATCGATAGTGCTCATGTAATGCTCCTAATTACTTGGCGCGAGCAGCCACAACTTCGGCTGGCTGAACGATGTTTTCCGCTGGCTTATTCGACCAGTTGTTGCGGGTGTAGGTGATGACAGCCGCGATATCGGTATCCGACAGTTGCTTCCATGCCGGCATTTCGGATGGGTACTTGCCCGATTTCTTACCGTGCAGCAGCACATTGATCTGTTCGGCTTTCGGGCCGTTCACCACTTCGGAGCCGTCCAGTGGCGCGAAGGCGCCCGGCACGCCCTTGCCGTTTGCCTGGTGGCAGACTGCGCAATTAGCGGTGTAGACTTTTTCGCCCTTGGTCTTCAGTTCGTCGATGGTCCAGGTCTTGTTCGGATCGTCTGCCAGGGCAGCCATTTCCTTCTTCTTGCCGTTGACCCAGGCGGTGTACTCTTCGGCGGTCACGACTTTGACCACGATCGGCATGAAGGCGTGCTCCTTACCGCACAGCTCGGCGCAGTTGCCGCGGAAGGTGCCGGTGTATTCAGCCTTGAACCAGGTGTCGCGCACGAAACCAGGGATCGCATCCTGCTTGACGCCGAAGGCCGGGATCATCCAGGCGTGGATCACGTCGTTGGCGGTGGTGACGATGCGGATCTTCTTGCCAACCGGGACCACGACTTCGTTGTCCACTTCCATCAGGTAGTTTTCGTTGCGCTTGCCGGTAAATTCTTCACCAGGGTTGCCCACTTGCGAGCGCGGGGTCGACAGGTTGGAGATGAAGGAGATGCCTTCGCCTTCGCCCTTCAGGTAGTCATAGCCCCATTTCCACTGCATGCCGGTGGCTTTGATGGTGATGTCGGCGTTGGAGGTGTCTTTCATGGCAACCACGGTCTTGGTTGCTGGCAGTGCCATGCCGATAACGATCAGGAAAGGAACGACGGTCCAGGCGATTTCAACGGCGGTGGATTCGTGGAAGGTGGCGGCCTTGTGGCCGACCGACTTGCGGTGCTTGAAGATCGAGTAGAACATCACGCCGAAGACGGCGACGAAGATGACCATAATGATGACCATCATCATGGTGTGCAGGTCGTAGATGTTTTCAGCGATCTTTGTTGCAGGAGCCTGCAGGTTCAACTGATGGACCATCGGACCGCCGGTGCCACCGGTCTTTGCCGTGTAGTCGCCGGCCGCTGTCGCCGCAGGCTCTGCCCACGCCGGCATTGCTGCGGCGGTAACGGCCAAGCCGAGCATCAACGATTGAAGTCGCTTCGCAAGTTTCATGTTTTCCCCAACCACCCAAAAATAAAGAAGATTTTTGTGCGCCAGGCCCGCCTAACCGCGGACCCGCCGCACGCTAAACACCTAAAGGCTCCGAGCCAAGCCAGCGCGAAATTACGCGTCCGGACTGTGCTGGAACCTTGAAAAACACTGCCGATGACCACACATCATCGATAGCTTTGTTGCCATATTTGCCTGGCCTGAACCGCCTTGTCGCGTTCGCCTGGGCGAAGTCTTGGCAAAATTAGCTAAAGATTATACTCAGTGAACATGTCCTACATCAAGGGCAGCACACCCCTCACTGTGGTATACGCAAGTAACCCTGCCCTTCCCTGCCTATTTTTTAGGCTTCCTTGGCAGGTCAAAACGGATGATCGCTTCGCCGCTGCTGGTGACCTTCGGGGCCGGGCGGAACGCGTGGCCGTAGATCACTTCAAACGTCAGCGCCAGCTTGCCGTCCGCACGGCGCTGCTTTTCCAGGCCTTGCAGCATGCGCTGGTATGCCTGTTTTCCGAGCAGCCCCTTGCGGCGCGTCTGCAGCGGATTGCCGCCCAGCGCGCGGGCATCGGCCAGCAGCTTGTCGGCGTTGTCGTAAGTGACCGTGATCTTTTCCATATCCATCACCGGCTCGGCAAAGCCGGCTTCCACCAGCTGGTCGCCGAAGTCGTGCATGTCGACGAAGGGCAGCGTGTGCGGCGCCAGGTCGACTTCGGCGAAGGCGGTGCGCAGTTCCTGCAGCGTATCCGGGCCGAAGCACGAGAACATCAGCAGGCCGCCCACTTTCAGCACCCGATGCCATTCCGCAAACACGCGGTCGGGCTGCGGGTGCCAGTGCAGCGCAAGGTTAGACCAGACCAGGTCGGCGTTGTTCCGCGCCAGCGGCAGGTCGGCCATATCGGCGCACAGGTAGTCAATGCCGGATTTTGCTGGTAGCAATTTGCCAATCAACTGGCTCAGGCCAGTCTTGCCGGCCTGGCCACGGGCGGCGGCAATCATGGCGGGCGAGGTGTCGACGCCCAGGATCTGGGCGGCGGGATAGCTCTTTTGCAAGGCCGGCAAGTCCGGGCCGGTGCCGCAGCCGGCGTCGATCACGCGCAACGGGTTCACTTTGACCAGTTGCAGGCGCTCGTGCATGCGGCTGGCAATTTCGCGCCGCAGGAAATCGGCTTCCGCCACGCGGGCCGGGTCGGCGAACAGGGCGCGGACTCGATCCAGGTCAATAGGAGCGCTTAATTTCGGCGGTTTTGCTGGGGCTTGCATATTTAATACGGTTCTTTAATGGGATAATCCGGGCAGTTTACTCGTTCGCGGGGATTTGCGATGGGTAGTGCAATTGCCAACGGCCTGCTGGCCACCCTGTTGCCCTGTAATTGCGTGCTGTGCGGCGCCAGCGGCCCGGCCCTGCTTTGCCCCGGCTGCCGCCAGCAGTTCTTCAGCACCGCCATCGCGCGCTGCCCTGTCTGCGCCAATCCGCTGCCGTCCACGGCGTCCGCCAGCCCTGGGCTGCTGCACCCTGTGCCATGCGGCCGCTGCCAGGCCGACCACCCTGCCTTCGACGCGACCGTGGTGGCCGCCGACTACGCCCTTCCGGTCGATCGCCTCGTGCTTCAGTTAAAATTCGCCCGCCAGCTTGCGCTGGCACGCCTGTTTGCCGGCCTGCTGGCGGAGGCGGTGCAGCGCACCGACGCCGGGGCTTGCCCGCGGCCCGCCCTGCTCTGCCCCGTGCCGCTCGGCCTGCAACGCCTGTCGGAGCGTGGCTTCAACCAGGCACTGGAAATCGCCCGTCCGCTGGGCAAGGCGCTCGGCATCGCCGTCCTTGCCAGGCTCGCAGTACGCGTACGCGACACGCAGGCCCAGAGCAGCACGCCGCATGGCGCGCGCCACGCCAATATCGCGCATGCTTTCGCCATCCCCGATCGGGCACTGGTGGAAGGCCGGCATATCGGCCTGGTGGACGATGTGATGAGCAGCGGCCAGACATTGCAGGAACTGGCCGCGACTTTGAAGCGCCACGGCGCCGCGCGCGTGACGAACTATGTGTTCGCCCGCACGCCCCCGAATATGAATTAGGAGAAGAACTTGTTTCACGTAGTGCTGGTCAACCCGGAAATCCCACCCAACACGGGCAACGTGATCCGCCTGTGCGCCAACACCGGCGCGCAGTTGCACCTGATTGAGCCGCTCGGCTTCCCGCTCGACGACGCCAAGATGAAGCGCGCCGGCCTCGATTACCACGAGTATGCGCAGATGAAGGTGCACAAGGACTGGGCTGCTTTCCTGGCCAACGTCCAGCCCGACGCCAGCCGCATGTTCGCCATGACGACCCACGGCTCGCGCCCCTTCGCCGAACTGGCTTTCCAGCCCGGCGACGTCTTTGTGTTCGGCAGCGAAACCCGTGGCCTTGCACCCGAGTTCCGCGAATCCTTCCCGACCGAACAGCGCATCCGCCTGCCGATGATGCCGGGCAACCGCAGCCTCAACCTCTCCAACACCGTTGCGGTGGTGGTGTTCGAAGCCTGGCGCCAGCATGGCTACGTTGGCGGCTCCTGAACGACAGGCAATTTACTGCTTGTAGCTGGCTGCGAACTTCATCACCTGCGGCGCGACGGGTTCAAGCGCTTTACCTGCACGAGCTCCGTACCCCAGATTCGCCGCGCTGAACGCGTCCTGGAACGATTTGATAAACCCTGGCCCAAGCTTGTTTATTTTAGCGCGCTGATCTTTCGGCAGCAGGTTTGCCTGAACGTCAATCGACATAATGCGGAGATCGGCGCCGGCCTTGAGCGCAGCCAGGCGCTTCTTCTCGTCGCCCTCGGGCAGAAGGAAAGGAAGCCGCAAGGTTACCGACTCAATCAAGGCTGAACACAGTGCACCGTCCATTATTGCGTCCCAGTAGAGGCGCCCGCCTTTTTGCTTGACGAAGGCAAGGTATTCCGTACGTTCAGCCGGCGACCACGTACCCACTGCAGTGCGTACGAGCTTTTGCAAGCCGAAGTCCACCAGCGGCCCGTTGCTCAATTCCTCGTCTTGCAACGTCATTTCCACCAGGTCGCGTGCCTGGCGGTAGCTTTCGTTGCCAGGTCCCCAAGCCTTGTCAAGCTTGGCTCCCTGCCGCACTCCTTCCAGCAGCATATCCGGCACGATACTCCGGACGTGGTTTCCTGAAATGATGCTCGCCTCGCCGTAGCACTGCGATGGGACTGCCTTCAACAGCTTGTCCGTGAAGTCATCAGCCTCGTCAGCCAGTGCCAGCGCAGGCAACAGGCAACTACAAAAACTCAATGCAGCAATCGCTTTTTTCATTCGCTACTTTCCGTGTGTAAAGATTAGTTATTTTGCAACACCAATCAGCCCACGTCAACCGCGGACTTGACCAAAGGAAGCGTGTGGGCGGCAACAGGTGAATCGTCGTATAACCGGGCAGGAAGGAGGCTGCCATGTTCGACCTTGCCCTGGCCTGGTGGGAATACGTCGCGCGCGGCGTTGCGATTTACGCCACGCTGCTGGTCATGATGCGCCTGAGCGGCAAGCGCACCATCGGCCAGTTCACCCCATTCGACTTGCTGGTGGTGATGCTGCTCAGCGAATCAGTGTCGCCCGGCCTGACCGGAGGCGACGATTCGGTTGCAGGGGGCTTGATCGTGGTCGTCACGCTGGTTGCGCTGAATGTGGCAATTGCCTTCATTACCGCGCGCAGCAGGAAGGCCGCCGACCTTGTGGAGGGCACCGCAGTGCTGCTGGGGCGAGATGGAAAAATCTTCAAGGAGGCGCTGCGCCGCAACCACGTCGCGGAAAGCGACCTCGAGCAATCACTTCGCGAAGCCGATTGTCCGCGCGAAAAAATGAAGTACGCCTTCCTCGAGGCAGATGGCAAGATCACCATCCTGCAGCAGTAATAAGACCCCGCTGGCTGAACTAGAACGCCATCACATTTGCGGCCACCAGCACGGCGCGCAAGACAAAGCCCAGGATAAACCACAGGACAAACGAACGCTTAAGCAGCTTGGCGACGACCGCCACGGCCAAGGCGAAACCCAGCCACTTGAGCATGCGCGTGCGGAAGTCCTTCATCATCTCTTTCGAGTCGTCCGGGCTGGACGCGGCGGCGGCGGAGGCCTCGGGAGCCGGCTCGGGTGCGCTGGCCTGGTCGAGGGGCACGTACTCCAGGTCGCCGCCGGGCTTGCGCACCATGACGCTGCTCATTTCGGTCTGGTCGGCGCTGCAAGGGTCGCGCTGGGCGAGTGTCTGGCCATCGGCATGGCGGCACCAGTGCAGTGGCTGCAAGGGAGCATCGTGACGCGCCTGGACTTCCTGCACCGCTTGGGCCTGAACCATGAAGCCCAGCAACGCCAGGACCACAGCAAATTTTCTCATATTATCGTTCCTGCAATTTCGGGAACGGAATTCTATATTAGAAAAGTGCCATCAATCCATGTTTGTTGCTTTTCGGTCAAAGAAAACCGATATGCTTGCGCTCCAGCCCCGACATCACCAGCTTGATATAGCGGTTGGGGATGTACAGTTCGACCTCGACCATCGCCCCATCCGCATTGCGCGCTTCGGAAATGAGGTGGAAGAAGCTGCGGTCGGGACTGGCCTCCTTGCAGGGCAGGAATTTGCCGGAAGGTCCGTCAGTCAGGTAATCCTTCAGCGTGGCGCCCAATTCCGCCACGCCCTCGTCGGTCAGCAGCACACCAAAAGCCATGACGGCCTCCTATTGTCCAAACATGCGCACTTTGGCCAGCAGCTTGGTGGTCGAGCGGTCGTGCTCGAAATCGATGGCCACCGCCTTGCCGCCGTAAGCCAGCACCGCCTGCCCTTCCGGGATGGCGGTCATATCGTAATCGCCGCCCTTGGCGTAAATCTCGGGCCTGGCCTGCAGCACCGCTTCCAGCGCGGTGTCTTCGTCGAACGGCACCACCAGGCTGACCGACTCCAGCGCTGCCAGCAGCGCCATGCGGTCTTCGCAATTGTTCAGGGGACGGTCATCGCCCTTGCCCAGGCGCCTGACCGAGGCATCGGTATTGGCCGCCACCACCAGCGAGGCGCCCAGCGAGCGCGCCTGCGCCAGGTAGGTCACATGGCCGCGGTGCAGGATGTCGAATACGCCATTGGTCATCACCACCGGCTTCGGCAGCGCCGCCACCCGCGCGGCCAGTTCGTCGCGCGAGCACATCTTCTTTTCAAATTCGATCATTCGCCTTCTTCTTCCTCTTCTTCATCCAGCTGCATGCTCAGGCCGCCCGACGGCTTCGGCGCCGCCGCGCTCGGCGCCGAGGCATCCGGTGGCGGGCGATTGCTGTGCAGCTTGATCTGCAGGCGCAGGCCGTTGGTCGAATCGGCGTTGCGCAGCGCCTCTTCGTAAGCGATGTAGCCCTTATTATAGAGATCGAACAGGGCCTGGTCGAAGGTGCACATGCCCAGCTCGCGCGACTTGGCCATGATCTCCTTGATCGAGTGGAAGTTGCCCTTGAAGATCATCTCGGCGATGGTCGGCGTGTTCAGCAGGATCTCGATGGCGGCCTTGCGGCCCTTGCCGTCTTCGGTGCGGATCAGGCGCTGCGAAACGATGGCGCGCAGGTTGGACGAGAGGTCCATCAGCAGCTGGTTGCGGCGCTCTTCCGGGAAGAAGTTGATGATGCGGTCCATGGTCTGGTTCGCATTGTTCGCGTGCAGGGTGCCCAGGCACAGGTGGCCGGTCTCGGCGAAGGCGATCGCGTGCTCCATGGTTTCGGTGTCGCGGATCTCGCCGATCAGGATCACGTCCGGCGCCTGGCGCAGGGTATTTTTCAGCGCATGGTGCCAGGACAGGGTATCCACGCCCACTTCGCGGTGGGTGATCAGGCAGTTCTTGTTTTTGTGCACATACTCGACCGGGTCTTCCACGGTGATGATATGGCCGGCCGAATTCTGGTTGCGGTAGTCGATCATGGCCGCCAGCGAGGTCGACTTGCCGGAGCCGGTACCGCCCACCACCAGTACCAGGCCGCGCTTGGTCATCACGACCTCTTTCAGGATTTCCGGCAGGTCCAGCTTCTCGAAATTCGGGATTTCGGAGGCGATGGTCCGGCACACCATGCCGACCGCCTGCTGCTGCACGAAGACGTTGACGCGGAAGCGGCAGACATTGGGCAGCGAAATCGCGAAATTGCACTCAAGCTCGGTTTCGAACTCGCGGCGCTGCTTTTCGTTCATGATGGCGTAAGCCAGGGCCCGGGTCACGTCAGGCGTCAGGCGCTGCTGGCTCAGGGCCCGCATCGAGCCCTGCGACTTGATGCTGGGTGGAAAATCCGCAGAAATGAACAGGTCGGAGCCGCCGACCTGGTGCATGGCCGTCAGCAGTTTAAAGATATACGACTGGGCCTCTTCATGGCCGAGTGTGGAAGACATATTCGCCTCGTTTTATGGTTTTGCAGGTCATTATAGCCAGTGCCCTTCCCCATTCATGGCATTGCAACAAGGCATTCAACTGTGTTCAAATGGGTTCATGACACTGACCGAGCTCAAATATATCGTAGCAGTTGCCAGAGCGAAACACTTCGGCCATGCCGCCGAGGCGTGTTTTGTTGCTCAACCTACACTTTCTGTCGCAATTAAGAAACTGGAAGACGAGCTCGGCGTCGTCCTGTTCGAGCGCGGCGGTGCGGAAATCTCGGTTACCCCGCTGGGCGCCCAGATCGTGGCCCAGGCCGAACGGGTGCTGGAGCAGACCGCAGCCATCAAGGAACTGGCAAAGCAGAACAAGGACCCGCTGGCCGGCCCGTTGCGTCTTGGCGTCATTTACACCATCGGCCCCTACCTGCTGCCGCCTTTAGTCAAGCGGATGATTGAAACCACGCCGCAAATGCCGCTGGTCCTGCAGGAGAATTTCACCGTCAAGCTGCTGGAAATGCTGCGCCAGGGCGAGCTGGACGCCGCCATCATGGCGCTGCCGCTGCCGGAGCACGGCATGGCCGTGCAGGCGCTATATGACGAGCCTTTCGTGGTGGCGATGCCCAAGAACCATCCCTGGGCTGCGCGCGTTGCCATCCCGGCCGAGAACCTGAAGACCGAAACCATGCTCCTGCTGGGCAATGGCCACTGCTTCCGCGACCAGGTACTGGAAGTGTGCCCGGAAATGGCGCGCTTCTCCTCGCCAGGCAACGGCATGCAGCGCACCTTCGAAGGCTCTTCGCTCGAAACCATCCGCCACATGGTGGCCAGCGGCATTGGCCTGACCGTGCTGCCGCGTGCCTCGGTACCGGACATGGAAGGCCGCGACGGCATGCTGGCATTCCGCTATTTCGAGAATCCTGAGCCGAACCGGCGCGTGGTGATCGTCTGGCGCAAGAGTTTTACTCGCAAGGCCGCCATCGACGCCATCGTCGCCGCAGTGGCCGACTGCCAGCTCCCCGGCGTCCATATGCTGAACGGGCAGGCGGAGTAAAATGCCGGGATGCATGCGACTACCCCACCCCTGAGCAAACTCGAACTCTATTTCCGCCTGGTCCGGCTGGACAAGCCGATCGGCACCGTGCTGCTGCTGTGGCCGACCCTGGCAGCGCTGTGGCTGGCTTCCGGCGGCGTGCCGGACTGGAAGCTGCTGCTGATCTTCTCGTTGGGCACCTTCCTGATGCGTTCGGCCGGCTGCGCCGTCAATGATTACGCCGACCAGGATTTCGACAAGCACGTCAAGCGCACCGCCGAGCGCCCGATCACCAGCGGCCGCGTCAGCGGCAAGGAAGCGCTGCTGATTGCCGCCGGCCTGTCGCTGGCCGCTTTCCTGCTGATCCAGCCGCTGAACGCGCTGGTCAAGCAATTGAGCGTGGCGGCCTTGATTATTGCTGGCACCTACCCCTACTTCAAGCGCTTCTTCGCCATCCCGCAAGCCTACCTCGGCATCGCCTTCGGCTTCGGCATGCCGATGGCATTCGCCGCAGTGCAAGGCACGGTGCCACCGGTAGCCTGGCTGCTGCTGGTGGGGAATGTGTTCTGGGCCGTGGCCTACGACACCGAATACGCCATGGTCGACCGCGACGACGACCTGAAGATCGGCATCAAGACTTCCGCCATCACCTTCGGCCGCTTCGACGTCGCGGCCATCATGCTGTGCTATGGCGTGCACCTGGCGATCCTGCTGGTGGTCGGCCACCAGTTCGGCCTGGGCCTGCCCTTCCTGCTGGGCATCGCCGTAGCGGCCGGCTGCGCGATTTACCACTACTTCCTGATCCGCGGGCGCGAGCGTGCGCCTTGCTTTGCCGCCTTCCGCCACAATAACTACCTCGGCGCCGCTGTCTTCGCAGGCATTGCGCTCGACTACGCGCTGCGCTGACCTATACTGGAAGCTACTCCCGAGTGCTGTTCACTGAGACGAGGCGATCATGGACCAGACACCACAATCTACTACTGCAAAACCGAACGGCGGCGGCGTTGCCAACGGCAAGAGCCATAGTTCAAATGAAAACCAGGAAGCCCGCGAGAAGCTCATGGGCGACCTGAAACAGGCCGTGCAGGATGCCGAAACCTGGCTGCGCAATGCTGCCACGGCCAATTCCGAAGACCTTGGCATGGTCAAGGCCAAGTTCGAAGATACGCTGCGCACCGCCAAACGCGACTTGCTGAAGCTGGAAGACAGCGTGCTCGCCCGCGGCAAGATGGCAGCCCAGGCCACCGACCACTATGTGCACGACAATCCGTGGAAGGCGGTCGCCACCGGCGCTGCAATCGGCGTGATTGTCGGCCTGCTGGTCGCTCGCCGCTGATCCTTCGCTTCAGTCGCGCCGCGCAGCCGCCGCTGCGCGGTAGGCTGCCGGCGTGGTATCGAACAACTGGCTGAAGGTCCGGCGCAGCATGGCTTCCGTGCGAAAGCCCGATTGCAGCGCAACTTGCAGCATCGACAGGCCTGGCCGGGCCAACAACTCTTTCGCATATTCGCCGCGGCAGCGCGCGATGTAGATGTGCGGCGGCATGCCAACTGCATGCTGGAAGCGGCGCGAGAAATTGCGCACGCTCATGGCTGTGCGCTGCGCAGCGCTTTCCACCGTCAAATCCTGCTTGAAGCAGCGCTCGATGTACTCCTGCGCCTGGCGGATGCGCTGGTCGCCATGCTGCTTCAGCCCCGCATTGCGCAAAGCAATATGCCCGGCACTGGGCTGGCTGGGCGGATTGGTGTAGCGCGAAAGCTTGTGCGCCACCGCGTCGCCATGGAAATGGCCGACCAGGTAGCTGCAGGCATCCAGGCAGGGATTGACCGAGCCGGCGCTGATGATGCTGCCGTCGATTACCAGCGGCACGTCGGGACTGAAGCGTACTTCGGGATAGTGCTGGGCAAAGACGCGCTGGTCGGACAGGTTGCCCGTCACTTCACGGCCATCGAGCAGGCCGGTCTCGGCCAGGATGCGCATGCCGCCGGCCATGCCGACCAGCACTGCGCCGGCGGCGTGGGCTTGCCGCAGCCAGTCGCGCAGCACTGGCGGGATCGGCTGGCGTGCCGCCAGTGGCAGGTAGTACGGCGGCACGATCACGGCTTGTGGCGCCTGCATGTCCGCCAGCGTTGCCTCCGGCTGCAAGGACGGCCCGGTGAAGGAGCGCACCGGCGCCTTGTCGATTGCTACCAGGCGGGCCCGGAACAGTTCCGCCGCCTGCAAGTCGGCATTGCGCGCATGCAGCGTGCCGGCGATGGCAAATGCCTCCCGCGCCAGCAGGGCAAGGCCTCCCCAGCAGTCGTCCCCCACCACAATGGCGATTGAAACTGGCGCTCTCATCCTGGCCGATACTAGCAGGATATTTGGCCGATCTTGCACATATCATTTCAACAATGGACAGATATACTGGCTTCGCTGCTGCATCCCTACAACAGTAAATGGGAGACATGTATGTACAAAGCCATCGGCGCACTCGCGCTGTGCGGCCTGCTATCCGCCTGCTACAAGACTACGCCCTCACTGCCGGCGCCCGCTTCGGCTGCCGACATCGCGTTCCAGAAGCAACTCCAGGAACAACTGCTCGACGCCAAGCCCGGCTCGGTGATCGAGATCCCGGCCGGCAAATACAAGTTCACCAGCGGGCTGCAGCTGCGCGCCGATGGGGTGACGATACGCGGGGCCGGAATGGACAAGACCATCCTGTCTTTCAAGCCGCAGGTAACGGGGCCGGAAGGCTTGCTGGTCTACGGCAACAACTTCACCATCGAAGGCTTGACGATTGAGGATTCCAAGGGCGACGGCTTGAAGATCAACGACGGCGATCACATTACGATCCGCGGCGTGAAGGTGCAGTGGACCGGCGGCTCCAAGGTGACCAACGGCGCGTACGGCATCTATCCCGTCAAGACCAAAAACGTGCTGATCGATAACTGCGTGGCCATCGCCGCCTCGGACGCCGGCATTTACGTCGGCCAGTCGCAGAACGTGGTTGTGCGCAACTCGCGCGCCGAAGCCAATGTGGCCGGCATCGAAATCGAGAACACCATCAACGCCGACGTGTACGACAACGTCGCCACCCGCAATACCGGCGGCATCCTGGTGTTCAATATGCCGAACCTGCAGCAGCCGGGCCACAGCACGCGCGTGTTCAGGAACAAGGTCATCGAAAACAACCTGGGCAACTTTGCCGCCAAGGGTACGGCGGTGGCCAGTGTGCCGGCCGGTTCGGGTGTGGTGATCAACTCGAATTCGAAGGTCGAGATCTTCGACAACGACATCACCAACAACCAGACCGCCAACGTCATCATCTCCAGCTACCACTCGACCGGCTACTTCACTGAAAAAGGCGTGGCCAAGGATTATGACCCGTATCCGAAGGCGATCTACGTCTACGATAACCGCTTCAAGGGCGGCGGCGATGCGCCCGACGGGCTGGACCTGAAAGCGCTGAAGGTGGCGATGTACGGCCTGTCCGGCCACTTGCCCGACGTGCTGTGGGACGGCTACGCCGACAATGCACTGGCCAAAAATGGCGTCATGCCGCCCGAGGCGCGCATCTGCGTGCAGGACGGCGTTGAAGTGCTGAACGCAGATGGCCCCAACAAATACAAGAACCCGAAAGCCGATTCGGCGCCGCACCGCTGCCAGCTTGCCAAGCTGCCGCCGGTCACCATCCCTCAACTCAGCTCGCAATCCTGATGAAGCTTGCCGTCCCTGCTTTCCGCCCGTTGCGGGCGGCCGGCATGGCGGCGTGCGCGCTTGTACTTGCGTCTTGCGCACGCAGCCCTGCCCCGCCTGCCAAACCAGTGCAGTTCATCGCTGAAGGCCGGCCCGAAAAACTCAGCGAGTGGCGCCTGATGGCTGCCAGCGAGGGCCGCCTGGTGCTGAACAAGGAAGTGATGCCCTACACCCTGAACACCCCGCTGTTCAGCGACTACGCCCACAAGCTGCGCACGGTGTGGATGCCGAAAGGCGTGTCGGCAGCCTACAAGCCCGACACCGCTTTCGACTTCCCGGTCGGCACCATCATCAGCAAGACCTTCTATTACCCACGCGACGGCAGCAGCCAGGCCGTGCTGGCCACCGACGGTAGCGGTACCGACACCACCCTCGATCTGGCTAAGGTGCGGCTGATGGAAACGCGCCTGCTGGTGCGGCGCGAAGCGGGCTGGATCGCCCTGCCCTATGTGTGGAACGAGGCGCAGACCGAAGCCGAACTGAAACGCACCGGCGACCAGATTCCGATGGAGCTTGTGTCGGCGCAGGGCCGCCAGAAATTCACCTACGTGGTGCCGAACGTGAACCAGTGCGCCTCCTGCCATGTGGCAGACCTGAAGAGCAAGAAGTTCGAACCGCTCGGCCTGAAGGCGCGCCACATCAACCTGAACGGGCAGCTGGAGAAGATGGTGCAAGCAGGCTACCTGAACGGCGCCCCCGCTGCCGCCGATGCGCCACACAACGTCGACTGGCGCGACAAGGCGCAGTCCATCGACGCCCGCGCCCGCGCCTACCTCGACATCAACTGCGCCCACTGCCACAACAACAAGGGCACCGCCAACACCACCGCCCTGCACCTGGAAATTGGCGCGCCGGCCAACCAGCACCTGGGCCTGTGCAAGCCGCCCGTGGCGGCAGGCGCCGGCACCGGCGGCAACTCCTTCGGCATCAATCCCGGCAAGCCGGACGACTCGATTTTCGTGTTCCGCCTGAAGTCGACCGAAACCGGAGTGATGATGCCGGAACTGGGACGCACCACCTCGCACCGCGAAGGCGTTGAACTGATTCGCGAATGGATCGCATCGATGAAGGAAAGCTGCAACTGATAACAAGGGGAGCCCACTTGACGTCCTCCCCGCCCTAAAGGACGGGGACTCCTGCAGCCAGCGTCGCACGTCCGCGACGGAGAATGTTTAATGCAGCATTGAGATCACGATCATGTACCGTACCGCAATCACTACAAGCCCACTCTCTTATTCCAAGGCCTGCGATACCTCTCGGCCTCGAATCGGGCAGTGCGCCACAGTTCGAGCAGGTCTGGGTGGTAAATCGTTCGTCCACTTCCACATACCGCGCGCCATGCCTCACGGCCTTGTACGCCAGCATTCTCCGGAAGGACGACCAACCCGCATCAAGTACGGACTTTGCCAAGCTGGTCTGGGCAAGTCCGCTGGCGTTGACATTGCCAACAGCAATATGGTCAAAGGCGCGTGCAATCTCCGCGGACCGCTTATGCAGAAAGTCCTGCCGGCTGCGCGCTGTACGCGCCTGAATCGCTTTAACCCTGCGCCGCTTACGCGCTCGCTGCGCCACCGCGAGCGCTGCCTCAGCCTTTCGGTAGTAACCCGGTGCCGGAATCCGCTGGGCATCCGACAATACCGCAAGCTCCTTCAGGCCCAGGTCGATGCCGACGCCCAGGTCGAGCTCACGCACCGCTGGTTCGGTAACTTCGATGGCGATATTGAGGAACCATTTGCCCCGGCTATCCTGCGCAAAGCACGTGCCATCCTTGATTTTTCCTTCGGGCAGCGGGCGCGAGTAAAACACGCGGAATGTATTACCCGCAAAGCGGAAAGCATTGCCTTCGCGGTGCAGGTCGCGTCCCTTGAGTGGCACCCAACCCAGCGTCTTGCGTCCCCGATAGCGCAAGTAGGGCCGCCTGTGCTGCGCGCGGGACTTGGCAAACTGTTCGCAGACAGCGTTGATCGTGCCGGAATGCAGTTCCAGCTCTTTGCTGCATCCAGCCGTCAGCTTATTCAAATCGAATCCAGTCAGATAAGGCCGCCTGAAACGCAGCGCATCCTTCTGCCGGTCGTTGCAGTAATTCCAGACGAAGTTCACCTTGCGGGCTTGCTGATTCAGGGTCCCGTTCAGCGACTTCACACGGTAACGGTAGACGACAACCATACTGTAAGTTTATACAGTATTTTACTAATCTCAAGGGGAATGACAGCTTCGCTGTCGGCTCCTTTCACTCCCCGCCCTGAAGGACGGGATTTCTCGGAGCAAAACTGATGAAGCTGAGCAAGAAAATCCTGTCGTCCAGCATTTCCAGCGCCCTGCTCGTCTGCAGCGGCACCGCCCTGGCCGCTGACCCGGTGCCGAAGGAAGAAACCCATGTGGTGGTCGTCACCGCGCAGAATCGCACGCAGCAGGCGCAAGACGTGCCGATCGCCCTGCAAATCATCAACGCTGACCAGATCGACAAGCTGGCTGCGCCCAGCCTGGCTGAAATGAACGGCTACATTCCCGGCCTGTCGGTCAACGCCGAGCAGGCGACCCAGCCCTCACTGTCGCTGCGCGGGATCGGCACCGGCGATTTCGGTATCGGCACCGACGCTCCGGTGGGCATGTACATCGACGGCGTCTACGCCGGCAAGACCGGCGGCGCGATCATGAACTTCAACGACGTGCAGCGAATCGAAGTGCTGAAAGGCCCGCAAGGCACCCTGTTCGGGCGTAACAGCGCTGCCGGCGCCATCTCCGTCGTGACACGCGAACCGGGCCGTGACACCGAGCTGGAAGCGCGCCTGCGCTATGGCCGCTTCCACACGAGCAATGTGGAGCTGTTGGCCAATACTCCGCTGGGTGACACCACCGCGCTGCGCATCACCGCCGTGCATCACGGCACCGACGGCTGGCTGAAAGACGCGGCCACTGGCGAAAAACTCCAGCATGGCAACGACAACGGCGTGCGCGCCACCCTGCGCTGGGACGCGCCGGCACGCGCCAAGGTGCTGCTGTCGGTGGAAGCGGAAAAGCTCGATCACAAGGCGCGCCCCGCCATCGGCCTGGTGGCCGGCGTGCCGGTGGTGCCGCCCGATCCGTCCACCTACCTCGACCCACGCACTGCGCCGGTCTACAACGACGCCCAGAACAATGGCGAAACGCGTGACTTCCGCGGCAGCACGCTGCGCATTGAGGTGCCGCTCGGCTGGGCCATCTTCAACTCCACCACCGGCTACCGCCGCTTCGACTCGCGCAACCGGCAAGACAATGACGGCACCAACCTGATTACGCATTACGTCGATACCGAAAACTCGGAACGCAACCGAAGCTGGCAGCAGGAATTCCGCCTGTCCGGCAACACCGGCATGGCCGACTGGGTCACGGGCCTGAGCTTCTATCACGAGAAGGCCCGGCAAACCAGCCAGGTCAACACCAACACCAATACGCTCGACACGATTTTCGGCAACGTGGCCGGCTTCCCCGTTTTCAGCCTGCTGGAAGGGGTGGCGGCGGCCGTGGACATTCCAGCCGGCCTGCTGGGCAATCCGTGGCAGGAGAATATGCACGTCGAAGGCCGCTACAAGGCCACCGCCATCTACGGCGACGTGATCTGGCACCTGGCGCCGAAGCTGAACCTGACCACCGGCGTGCGCTACACGCGCGACGACAAGCGTTTCAGCTGGTACAGCCCGCCACGCACAGCTGCTGGCCTGGACAACAGCATCGCCAACCTGCAAAACCTCGGGTTCTTCGACGCCCTGGTCGGCATGGGCGCCCTCACGCCGGAACAATTGATGATGGCGCTGGGCGCGATGACCCAGAATATCGAATTCACCAGCGCCGGCGCCACCACGGCGCCGCTGTCCAAGAAGAACAAGTGGAACGACACCAGCCCGCGCGCGGTACTCGACTACAAGCTCAATGACGACATGATGGTCTACGGCTCCATCGCCAAAGGCTACCAGGCGGGCGGCTTCAACGCGCTGCAGGTCAACGCCACCTACGAACCGGAAAAGGTATGGAATGCCGAAGTGGGCGTGAAGAACTACTACCGCCAGTACAAGCTGCTGGTGAACGCTTCGCTGTACAAGTACAAGTTCAGCAACCTGCAATCGCTGGCCCTGGTGAATAACGGCTCCGCCATCCCGACTTACCAGGTCACCAGCAGCGACCAGGAAGCGCACGGCCTGGACTTCGAAATGCGCTGGCAGCCGATGCGCGACCTGCGCCTGAACATGAGCACAGCCTACATCGACCAGACTTACAAGACTTTCACCACCAGCGACGGCATCAATCTTGATGGCCAGCCGGTCGGCACGCCGAAATGGACTACCGCCGTCGGCGCCGACTACTGGATCCGCGACGTCGCAGGCGGCGACTTGAACTTCACGCTGCAGCACGCCTATACCAGCGCCACGCGCTGCAATGCCGATGCGCTGCAAGGCGCCTGCCTGACCACCCCGCGCTTCCGCGTCGGCGGCGCCACCCAGCGCACCGACTTCCGCGCCGGCTATGAGGCAGCCAGCCACAAATGGGCTGTGGCGTTGTATGCCAACAACCTTTTCGACAAGCGCTATGTGACCAGTGTTGGCAATATGACCACGGGCTTGCTGGGCACACCATATACGATGGTCAATTCGCCGCGCCAGGTCGGGGTCGAACTGCGCGTAAACCTGTAGCGAGTTATAGTAAAATCAACCTCTTAGCCAAACCTTTTATGTTGCAATGTTCGTCCCCGCCAAGAGTTCTCCTACAACCACGGACAGGCCCGCGCAGTACGACGGGCCAGGGGACTTCTTGTCCCGGCGGCTCGATGGCTTGAACGAACAGGCAGACAGCCTGCAAACCTGGCGCAACAACCTGCTGAACGGCTTGTGCGCCGTGGCCTTGTTCCTCGGCCTGGTGGTGGCGATTCCCAGCGTCGTTGGCAGCATGAAGATGAACCAGTGGCCGCTGATCGTGAGCGACATCATCGCCTTGCTATGCGTCGGCGCCCTGTATTTCTGCCGGTCCGTCTCGTTCCGCTTCCGCGCGCTGGCCTTCCTGGCCATCAGCTACCTGCTCGCAGTCGTGCAGCTGTTTTCCGTAGGCCCACTGGTCCAGCCCTACCTGCTCGCCGTGCCGATCCTGTGCACGGTGCTGCTCGGCATCCGCCCCGCCATGGCGGCCCTGCTCTGGTGCAGCGGCACCCTGTTCGTTACAGGCTATTTTGGCGGCATCGATCCGGGCTTGAGCAATGTGTTTGTCAGCATGCTGATGCACTGGTCGCTGGTGTCGCTGAATTTCACGCTGGTGGCTGCGGTGCTGGTGGTGTCCTGCGCCTACCTGCTGAATGGGCTCGAAGGCGCGCTGGCGCGGCAGCGGGCGGTACAGCAAGCGCTGGAAAACCAGGTCGCTACCTTGCAGGCGCGCGACCTGGAACTGCGCGAATCGACTGCCGCACGCAAGGCCGCCGAAGAATCGAATGAACAGAAATCGGAATTCCTGGCCATGATCAGCCACGAGGTGCGCACCCCTTTGGGCGGCGTGATCGGCATGCTGCAGCTGGCGAAAAAAGACGTCACCCTGTCGCCCGAAACGCGCAACAAGCTGCGCATTGGCCTGGGCAACGCAGAGGTGCTGCTGCACATTATTAACGACATCCTCGACTTCTCGCGCCTGGAAGCGGGCAAGATGCCGTTCGAAAGCATCGACTTCGATTTGCCTGCCCTGCTGCGCGACGTGGTCGCACTGCTGGCGGATCGTGCCGAGACCAAGGGCATATCGCTGGTGGCGGAAATCGACCCGGCCCTGCCGCGCTGGTGGCGCGGCGACCCGGTGCGCCTGCGGCAGGTGGTCATGAACCTGGTCGGCAACGGCGTCAAATTCACCGAGCGTGGTGAAGTGCGCATGACTGCCGGTGTGGCGCACAACGGCGGCATTTTGCTGGCCGTCCGGGATACCGGCATCGGCATCGAGCCGGATGCGATTTCCCGCCTGTTCCGCAAATTCGAGCAAGCCAATGCGGCGACCTCGCGCAAATACGGCGGTGCCGGCCTGGGCCTGGCAATCTGCAAGAACATTGTCGACGCCCTGGGCGGAACGATCGAAGTGCGCAGCGAGCGCGGTGCCGGCAGCGTGTTCGAGGTGTGGCTGCCGCTGCAGGCTGGCGAACCTGCCGTAGTGCGGGCGCTGCAGGCTCGCGCGCCTCATGCTGTACGCCTGCAGGTCCTTTGCGCGGAAGATGGCAGCACCAACCAGATCATCCTGCGCGAGCTGCTGGGTGAAATGGGCCATGCCGTGACCATCGCGGAAGACGGGGCCGCTGCACTGGCGCGCCTGGCGGAACGCGATTTCGACCTGGTAATCATGGATAGCCGCATGCCGCGCATGGACGGCATCGCCGCCCTGCGCCTGCTGCGTGCCGGTGCGGCCGGCGTACGCCAGCCTGGCATCCCCGTCATCGCGCTGACCGCCAATGCGGCAGCCGAAGAACGCGAGCGCTTCATGGAAGCAGGCGCCAACGGTTTCCTGCCCAAGCCGATTGACGAAGCGAGCCTGCATGCGGAGATCGGCCGCCACGCCGGACTGCTGGCGCAAGCGCCGCGCCGGGAAGATCTTGATGCCATGTTCGGCACCGGAGCCGGCGCCGCGCCGCCAGCGCCTGCGCGCGCCCTTAGCCCTGCCGCTTGCGCCGCCTTCGCGCAGGAAGGCCCGCGCCAGCTTGCCGCAATCCGGCAAGGCATCCAGTGTGCGGACATGCCGGCCATCGGCCTGAACGCGCATAGCCTGCAAGGCAGCGCCGGCCTGTTTGGCGCGCGCGAACTTGCAGCGCTGTGCGGCCTGGTCGAAACGCTCGCCAATACCGGCATGATCGAGCGCATCCCGCCGCTAATCACCGAGGTGGAAAACGAGCTGGCGGCGCTGCTGGCCGAGCTGGCCCTTATTCAAAACTGTAGAAATTCAGCAGCAGCCGGTCCTGCGGAACATAGTCATGCATCTTGAAGCGCAAGGTGCGGTCGCCGATGCGTTCGGGTTTGCCGGGAAAGCATAGCGAGACGACGTCCTGTGGCGATTCCTTGACGATGTCGAGAGTAAAGTCGCCAATGCTGCCTTTCCAGTTGCGCCCTGTGCCGAGGATGTATTCGACGTCGTTCAGGTAGATATAGCCCGATTCCGCGCCATCCTTTACCTTCTGGTGCGCCTTGTTCACGATGGTTTTCATGCTGCCCTCGTCCAGGCAAGCGCCGTCCACGTCGCCTTTCGACGACACAGGCACGCTGTCCGCCGAGGGTGGCAATTGGGTGCTGTAAGTGCCGAAAATGCGGCCGGCAAAAGGGCGATAAGAATGCGTGACGACGATTTCCTTCCCGGGCGGGAAGGCCTGGGTCCAGTACACCGTTTCCGCTACTTTCCACCTCGGTATTGTCCCGGCGCTCGCCCCTATCGACTGCAAACGTGCTATGAAAGGCTCTGGCAGCGTAATGCCGCTGGTATCAAACGCCTCGCCGAAAGTGCGGAAGATATCGTCGTCCTTCAGACCGGCCTTGCGCAACTGCGCTGTGATGTCGCGGCCATCCAGCAAGGCCTTGCGTTCCGCGCGCACCACGGCCGGCTTGCCATCGACGTGCACCAGGAAGGTCTCGACCGGGCCGATATTGCGCCAGGTCGCATCCTGCTCGGGGTCCCAATGGAATTCCGGCATCGGGAAGGCGACCACTGATTCGATCGTGCGCGGGCTCTCGTTGCGGAAGCGGTATTCAACTTCAATGCGTTTGACGGAAATGCTCAGGTGCTCGCTGACCATGCGGATGTCGCCGGTCGTTTGCAGCACCAGGCCGCCGGCGCCGACGCGGGCGGTGGAGTCGTTAGCTTGCGCCACCGATGCGCCAAGCAGACCGGCCAGCGCCGCCACTGCCACGATTTTTCTGCGCATATCCTGCCCCATTCCAGTATCAAAGAAGCAAGAATGATATGTGCTGTACCATGCCGGGTCTACTGGCGCGGCGAGCCAGGCGCCCGCCGTGGCGCGCATCAGCCCGCAGCACCAAGCTGTTCACCCAGTTCCTTGCCGCGCGCCGCGGCGGCCTTGACGGCCGCGATAATGGAAGCCTTCACGCCACCCGCTTCCATGCTGGCCAGCGCGGCATAGGTCGTGCCGCCCTTCGAAGTCACTTTCTCGCGCAGAACCGGCACCGGGTCCGGCGATTGCACTGCCAACTGGGCCGCGCCGGTGAACGTAGCCATGGCCAGCGCCTTGCCCTGCTCCGCAGTCAGCCCAAGTTCCTCGGCCGCCTGCTGCATCGCTTCGATGAAATAGAAGACATAAGCCGGGCCGCTGCCGGAAACCGCGGTCACAGCATCGATCTTCGCCTCATCGTCCAGCCATACGGTCGTGCCGACAGCGCGCAGGATCTGGTCGGCCGCTTCGCGCTGCTGGGCGCTCACGCCGGGCGACGCCACCATGCCGGTTACGCCCATGCTGATCAGGGCCGGGGTGTTCGGCATAGTGCGCACGATGGCCTGGTAACCGCCCAGCCAGCGAGAGAGGTCGGCGGCGCGGATACCGGCCGCAATCGACAATACCAGCGGCGAACGGCCGGCCGCCTGCGCAGCCTGCAGCAGCGGCAGCAATTGCTGCGTCACTTCGTGCATCACTTGCGGTTTGACCGCCAGCACCAGCACTTCTGCAGCCGTCACCGGCTCGCCTGCCGCAGCAGCGACGGTCACCCCATATTCCTGGCGCAGTTTTTCCAGCGAGGCCGGATTCGGATCCACCACATGGATGTTCACGCCCGGGGTCAGCTTGCCGGCCAGGCCGGCGATCAGCGCAGCGGCCATATTGCCGCCGCCAATGAATGCAATCTTCATCACGTCATCCTTTGTTATAGTCGCGGGCGCCGAAAATGGCGCTGCCGACGCGCACGATGGTCGCGCCTTCATGGATGGCAGCGCGCATATCGGCCGACATGCCCATCGACAGCGTGTCGAGCGCAATGCCCTCGGCCCGCAATTGTTCGTAGAGTTCACGCAGCACGCGGAAAGCGGCGCACTGCTTGGCGAAATCGTCTTCCGGCTCAGGGATGGACATCAGGCCGCGCAAGACAAGGCGCGGCAGCGCAGCCACGGTACGGGCCAGCGCCGCCGCGTCGGCGGGCAGCACGCCACTTTTGCTGGCCTCCCCGCTGGTATTGACCTGGATGCAGACCTGCATCGGGTGCAGGCCCTCGGGCCGCTGCTCGCTCAGGCGCTGTGCAATCTTCTCGCGTTCAATCGTGTGCACCCAATCGAAGTTTTCGGCTATAAGACGCGTCTTATTGCTCTGGATTGGTCCAATAAAATGCCACTCCAACGGCGTGCAACCGCGCATTCTTGCCAATTCGTGGATTTTGTCCACGCCTTCCTGCACATAGTTTTCACCGAAAGCACGCTGCCCCGCCAGCACTGCCTCGAAAACTGCCTGTGCCGGGAAGGTCTTGGAAACGGCCAGCAGCTGCACTTCGTTGGGCGCGCGCCGCGCTTCGCGCGCGGCAACGTTAATTGCTTCAGTAACAACTTGCAAGTTGTGGGCTATTGTGGACATAATCGAATGAGACAGGGCCAAGCTTTTTTGGCTATTGAAAAAGCACAGGGATTATAAATGGACATTTCCGAACTTCTCGCATTCTCCGTCAAGAACAAGGCATCCGACTTGCACCTGTCAGCAGGCTTGCCGCCGATGATCCGCGTGCACGGCGACGTGCGCCGCATCAACTTGCCGCCGCTGGAGCACAAAGACGTGCACGGCATGATCTATGACATCATGAACGACGGCCAGCGCAAGGCTTATGAAGAGATGCTGGAATGCGACTTCTCGTTCGCCATTCCGGGCCTGGCGCGTTTCCGCGTCAACGCCTACAACCAGGAGCGCGGCGCCGCAGCCGTGCTGCGTACCATTCCTTCCAAGATCCTCTCGCTGGAAGAACTGAATGCACCAAAGATCTTCGCCGACTTCGCACTGAAGCCGCGCGGCCTGGTGCTGGTGACCGGCCCGACCGGCTCCGGCAAATCGACCACGCTGGCAGCGATGATCAACCACCTCAACGAAAACGAGTACGGCCACATCCTGACCATCGAGGACCCGATCGAATTCGTGCACGAGTCGAAGAAGTGCCTGATCAACCAGCGCGAAGTAGGCCCGCACACGCTGTCGTTCAATAACGCGCTGCGCTCGGCGCTGCGGGAAGACCCGGATGCGATCCTGGTGGGCGAATTGCGTGACCTGGAAACCATCCGCCTGGCGCTGTCGGCGGCGGAAACCGGCCACCTGGTGTTCGGCACCCTGCACACCTCCTCGGCCGCGAAAACCATCGACCGTATCATCGACGTGTTCCCGGCCGAAGAAAAGGAAATGGTACGCGCCATGCTGTCCGAGTCGCTGCAGGCCGTCATTTCGCAAACCCTGCTGAAGACCAAGGACGGCTCGGGCCGCGTCGCCGCGCACGAAATCATGATCGGCACCCCGGCTATCCGTAACCTGATCCGCGAAGCCAAGATCGCGCAGATGTATTCATCGATCCAGACCGGCAACAACGTCGGCATGCAGACGCTGGACCAGAACCTGACGGACCTGATCCGTCGCAACATGATCTCCCCGGCCGCAGCGCGCGCTGCCGCCAAGATCCCAGAAAACTTCCCAGGCTAATCATGGAACGCGACCAGGCTTCAAAATTCATGTTCGACTTGCTGCGCCTGATGGTCAGCAAGAAGGGCTCCGACTTATTCATCACCGCCGGCTTCCCGCCGGCCATCAAGATCGACGGCAAGATGACGCCTGTGTCGGCGCAGGCGCTGACGCCCGCCCACACGGCCGACCTGGCCCGCTCGATCATGAACGACAAGCAGACCGCTTCCTTCGAACAGACCAAGGAAGCGAACTTCGCGATCAGCCCGGGCGACCTGGGACGCTTCCGCGTCTCGGCTTTCGTGCAAATGAGTTCCGTCGGCATGGTGCTGCGTACTATTAACAGCTCGATCCCGGAGTTCGACGAACTGGGCCTGCCACCTGTGCTGAAGGACGTGATCATGTCCAAGCGCGGCCTGGTGATCATGGTCGGCGCTACCGGTTCCGGTAAATCGACCACCCTGGCGGCCATGGTGGGCCACCGCAATGCCAACAGCTACGGCCACATCATTACCATCGAAGACCCGGTCGAATTCGTGCACCCGCACCGCAACTGCATCATCACGCAGCGCGAAGTGGGCGTCGACACCGAAGACTGGGAAGTGGCGCTGAAGAACACCCTGCGCCAGGCGCCGGACGTGATCCAGATCGGTGAGATCCGCGACCGCCAGACCATGGACCACGCGATCGCTTTCGCCGAAACCGGCCACCTGGCCCTGGCCACCCTGCACGCCAACAGTTCCAACCAGGCGCTGGACCGTATCATCAACTTCTTCCCCGAAGAACGCCGCCAGCAGCTGCTGATGGACCTGTCGCTGAACCTGAAGGGCATGATCTCGCAGCGCCTGATCCCGAAAAAGGATGCCAAGGGCCGCGCAGTGGCAGTGGAAATCATGCTGAACTCCCCACTGATCGCGGACCTGATCTTCAAGGGCCAGGTACACGAAATCAAGGAGCTGATGAAGCGCTCGCGCGAACTGGGCATGCAAACCTTCGACCAGGCCCTGTTCGACCTGTATGAAGCCGGCCAGATCACCTATGAAGATGCGCTGCGCAATGCAGACTCGGTCAACGACCTGCGCCTGGCCATCAAGCTGGAGTCGAAGGAAGCGAAGAACCGCGACCTGGCGGCCGGCACCGAGCACCTGGGGATCATCTGATGACCAGTGTTTACGACTTCAGCGCCGACAGCCTGTCGGGCCAGAACGTGGACCTGAAGCAGTACCAGGGCAAGGTGCTGCTGATCGTGAACACGGCCAGCAAATGCGGCTTCACACCGCAATACCAGGGGCTGGAAGAACTGCACAAGCAGTTCGCCGGCCAGCCCTTCGAAGTGCTGGGTTTTCCCTGCAACCAGTTCGGCCAGCAGGAGCCCGGCAATGCGGAGGAAATCGGCGCCTTCTGCGAAAAGAACTATGGCGTAACGTTCCCGGTGTTTGCCAAGATCGACGTCAACGGCGACAACGCCCATCCGCTGTACCAGCATTTGAAGAAGAATGCGCCAGGCATCCTGGGCACGGAAGGCATCAAGTGGAACTTCACCAAGTTCCTGGTGCGCAAGGACGGCAGCATCCACGACCGCTATGCGCCAACCACCAAGCCAGCGGAACTGGCCGACGAAATCAGGAAGCTGATAGCGCAATAAGGAAGGGGCGCCGTCATGGGCGAGATCAAGCACCACTTGATCCAGCTATTTTCACCGCCTGCTGATCCGGCGTTACTCACTTACGGGATTTACACTCCTTCACTGGTCATCCTGTCGGTCCTGGTGGCGAGCTTTTCGTCCGCCATGGGCTTGCAGATGGCCGGCCAGGCAGCGCGCAGCAGCAAGCGCATGCTGCGCCTGGCCGCGCTGGTGACCGGCAGCCTGGCCCTTGGCAGCGGCGTATGGGCCATGCACTTCATTGGCATGCTGGCCTTTAACCTGTGCACGCCGGTCTCCTACGATCCGGCCATCACCCTGTTGTCGATGCTGCCCAGCGTGGCCGCCTCCACCGTCGCCCTGTCACTGCTCAGCCGCCAACGCATTGGCTTGCGCAGCCTGCTGGTGGGCGGCGTGCTGGTCGGCGCCGGCATTGGCGCCATGCACTACACGGGCATGGCGGCCATGCGCTCGGCACTGCAATTGCGCTACGACCCATGGATGTTCGCCTTGTCCATCGTGGTCGCCGTTGCCCTGGCAACCCTGGCGCTGTGGGTGCGCTTTGGCTTGCAGGGCCTGCGGAGCTTGCGTGGCCGGCTGGGGGAAGGCGGCACGGTTGCCGTGGCTGGCCTCATCATGGGTTGCGCCATCTCCGGCATGCATTACACCGGCATGGCGGCCGCGCGCTTCGTCGGCCGCGTGCCGCTCGACCCGGCCAGCGGCATCGCCAACGCCGGTTTCCTCGCGCTGGCGGTGACCCTGACCACGGCGCTGCTCACAGCGCTGGTGGTATTCGCCAACGGCATGCTGCGCTACCGTGCCCTGTTCCACCATGTGAGCGACCTGGAACAGGCGTTGCGCAGCAGCGAAGAACAAATGCGTTCGCTGATCGCCAACATCCCAGGCATTACCTTCCGCTGCCGCAATGCGCCCGGCTGGCCACTGGTGTTCGTCAGCGACGCCATTGAAAGCATGACCGGCTATCCCGCTGCCGACTTCCTCAGCGATCCGCCCAGGCGCCTGTTCGGGGAACTGATACACCCGGACGACCTGCCGGCCTTCCAGCAGGGGGCGCGCAATGCAGTCCAGCAGCGCCGCGCGTTCACGCTGGAATACCGCATCATCCATCGCGACGGCAGCATCCACTGGTTCTGGGGTAACGGCAATGTGGTGCTCGGCCCGACCGGCGAGGTCGAACTGCTGGACGGCGTGGTGCTCGACATCAGCAACCGCCGCCTGATGGAACAGGACCTGCGCGTCGCCAAGGAGCGCGCCGAGCAGGCGGCCGCCGCGCGCGCTGCTTTCCTGGCCAATATGAGCCATGAGATCCGCACGCCGATGAACTCCATCCTCGGCTTCACCGACGTGCTGCTGCATGGCGAACTGACCCCGGTGCAGCGGCGCCACCTCGACACGGTGCGCAATGCCGGCCGTTCGCTGCTGCGCCTGTTGAACGCCATCCTCGACACCGCCAAGCTGGATAAGGGCGCGGTGGAGCTCGAACTGCACGATTTCAGCCTGCTGGCATTGACGGACGAACTGTCCTCGACCATGGGCAATGCAGCCAAGGCCAAGGGCTTGTCGATGTCGCTGCACTACGACCCAGCCCTGCCGAACTGGATCCACGGCGACGAACTGCGCGTGCGCCAAGTGCTGACAAACCTGTTGGACAACGCGATCAAGTTCACCAGCCAGGGCAGCGTTACGCTGGCTGTCAGCTCCGAGAAGGAAGGCGAGCGGCGCATGGTGCATTTCGCCATCAGCGACACCGGCATCGGCATCGCGCCCGACCGCATGGCAGCCATCTTCGAACCTTTCGTACAGGCCGACGCCTCGATGAACCGCCGTTTTGGCGGCACCGGGCTTGGCACCACCATCTGCAAGCAACTGGTAGAACTGATGGGCGGTCGCCTGTGGGCGGAAAGCTCGCAGGGACAAGGCAGCACCTTCCACGTCATGCTGCCGCTGCTGGCAGCACGCGACGAGGCTGTGCGCAGCGCGCTGGCGCCAACCTTGCTGCCGCCAATGCATCTCCTGGCAGCCGACGACGTGCCGCAAAACCTGGAGGTCCTGATGCTGTTGCTGGCCAAGCTGGGCCACACGGTGACTGGCGCCAGCGACGGCGCCATGGCTGCGCAACTGGCGTCGGAAGCACAATTCGATGCCATCCTGATGGACGTGCAGATGCCCGGCATGGACGGCCTGGAAGCCACGCGCCGCATCCGTGCCGACGAAGCGGCGAACGGCCGCAAGCGAATCCCTGTCATTGCCATGACGGCCAGCGTGCTGGAGCGCGACCGCGATGCCACGCGTGAAGCGGGGATGGACGGTTTCACCACCAAACCGGTGGACGTTGCCGTGCTGACGCAGGAACTGGCGCGGGTGCTTGGCATGCCGGCCGGCACCCCGCAGCTCGCGCCGTCGCCTGCCACGGCACCGGCGCGCGGCCAGGTGCTGAATGCAGACAAAGGCCTGGCGCGCTGGGCCGGCCAGCGTGAAGCCTACCAGCGCGCCTTGCGGCGCTTCGCGCACGACCACGAAGGCGCCGAAAAAGAGCTGCGCTCCGCCTTCGCAGGCGGACAGCACGCCGCCTGCGCAGCGCTGGCGCATCGCCTGCGTGGCGCCGCCGCCAACCTTGGCATGGAACAATTGGCGGATGCGCTGTGGCGGCTGGAAGGGGGCCTGCAGGCACAGGACAGCCGCGCGGCACTACCGGAGTTGCTGGACCAGGCAACACAGCGCCTGTCCGATGCACTGGCGGCCGTGTGGGCACAGGACGATGTTCGCAGCGAAGCCACTGCAAAATCGACTGCCGGACGGGTGACCGCCCCGGCAGCGCCGCTCGACGTCGAGCAAGTGCGGGCGCTGGGCAGCGCCATGATGCAATCGCTGGAGCGCGGCAGTTTCGACCAGCAGCAGCTGGCAGCCCTGTCGGCCGTACTGCGCGGCTGCATTGACGAAGAACGCTTGCAAGCCTTGCGGCGCGCGCTGGACGACTTCGACTTCACGGCTGCAAGCAACGCACTGCAAGCTCTGCTCGACGAGTGCCAGGATACGCAAAGGACAACGCCATGACCCGACAAGCCACCGTGCTTGCCGTCGACGACGAATCGACCAACCTGCAGCTGCTCCGGCAGATTCTGCAGGACCAGTACCGGCTGCTGTTTGCCAAGGATGGTGCACGCGCCATCGAACTGGCGGTCAATGAAAAGCCCGACCTGATCCTGCTTGACGTGATGATGCCGGAGATGACCGGCTACGACGTCTGCCGGGTGCTGAAGGCCAATCCCGCCACCTCCAGCATCCCCGTCATATTCGTCACCGCGCTGACCGATTCGACCGACGAGGTGGATGGCTTCGAAGCCGGCGCGGTGGACTTCATCAGCAAGCCGGTCAGCCCCGCCGTAGTCAAGGCCCGCGTCAAGCTGCACTTGTCCATGGTGCGCATGGAAGAACTGCGCGCCAGCCGCCTGGCCATCGTGCAGCGGCTTGGCCTGGCAGCCGAGTACAAGGACAACGAAACCGGCCTGCACGTGATCCGCATGAGCCACTACGCCCGCCTGCTCGGCGCCGCCGCCGGCTTCGACGAGCAGGAAGCGGACGACTTGTTCATTTCGGCGCCGATGCACGATATCGGCAAGATCGGCATCCCAGACAGCATCCTGCAAAAGCCGGGCCGCCTGACAACGGAAGAATACATCGTCATGCAGACCCACCCCAGCATCGGCGCCCACATCATCGGCCAGCACGAAGGCGGCATGCTGGCGATGGCGCACGACGTGGCGCTGTCCCACCACGAAAAATGGGACGGAAGCGGCTATCCCAATCGCCTGGCCGGCGAGGACATCCCTCTGGCGGGCCGCATCGTCGCTGTCGCCGACGTATTCGATGCGCTCACTTCCGTGCGCCCTTACAAGGCAGCGTGGAAGCTGGAGGATGCCTGCGCCTGGATGAAGGACCAGCGCGGCCAGCATTTCGAGCCACGGCTGGTAGACCTGTTCCTCGACCAGTTGCCCGAGGTAACGCGCATCATGGACAAGTGGGCCGAGCGCTGACGCTAGCCGTGCAAGGCACGGTCGACCAGTTCGATCCAGTGTTCAACCGGTGTTTGCGTGCCGGACTGCAGGTGCCCGATGCAGCCGATATTGGCCGAGACGATCCGTTCGGCGCCCGTGTCGGCCAGGTTTGCCAGCTTGCGGTCGCGCAGCTGTTGCGACAATTCCGGCTGCAACAGGGAATAGGTGCCCGCTGAACCGCAGCACAAATGCGCATCGCGGCACATCTTCACCTCAACGCCCATCGCGCGCAGCAGTCCCTCAACCTTGCCTCGGATTTGCTGGCCGTGCTGCAGCGTGCATGGCGGATGCCACGCTACTGCCGGCCGCGCGCCCCCATCGCTGGCCGCCTGCCGCGTGCTTACGTGGCGCACCAGTTCGGCCTCGAACGCCGGCAGTATCTCACTCAGGTCGCGCGTCATGGCCGAAATGCGCTCCGCCTTTGCCGCATAGGCGCTGTCGTGCGCCAGGAGGTGGCCATACTCTTTGACCGTCACGCCGCAGCCGGAGGCAGTCATTACGATCGCTTCCACCTGCCCTTGCGCCACATACGGCCACCATGCATCGATATTGCGCCGCATATCATCCAGCGCCGCTTCCTGGTCGTTCAGGTGGAAGCGCAAGGCGCCACAGCAGCCTGCGCCCGGCGCCGCAACGAGCTGCACGCCCAGCGTATCGAGCACGCGCGCGGTGGCCGCGTTGATATTGGGCGCCATGCCAGGCTGCACGCAGCCCTCCAGCACCAGCATCTTGCGGACGTGCCCGCGTGCGGGCCAAGCGGCCGCAGGGGCACGCGCAGGAAGCTTGTCCTGCAAAGGCTTGCCAAGCAAAGGCTTGAGCAACTGCCCCGCGCGCAAGGCGGGTTCGAACAGCCAGCGGCGCGGCAAGGCTTCTTTCAACACATAGCGCTTGATGCGGTCCGGCATCTTGCGCGGCACGCGCTGCTCGACCACCTTGCGGCCGATGTCGGCCAGGCGCCCATATTTGACGCCCGACGGACAGGTGCTTTCGCAATTGCGGCAAGTCAGGCAGCGGTCGAGGTGGAGCTGGGTGCTGGCCGTCACCGGGGCCCCCTCCAGCACCTGCTTGATCAGGTAGATGCGGCCGCGCGGCCCATCCAGCTCGTCACCCAGCAACTGGTAGGTCGGGCAAGTGGCGGTGCAAAAGCCGCAGTGCACGCAGGCGCGCAGGATCGCTTCCGCTTCGTCGCCGTCCGGCGTGCCCTTGATGAAATCTGCGAGGTTCGTTTGCATATCAATACATGCGGCCGCGATTGAAAATGCCGGCCGGGTCAAAAGCGGCTTTCAGCCGTTCATGGATGCGCGCGATCGCCGGCGCCAAAGGATGAAAGGCGCCCACTCCCGCGCCCAGGTCCTCGCTCTCCACCCGGTAGCGCGTGGCGTGCCCACCTGCAGCTGCCGTCACGCGGCGGATATCGTCGGCCACGCCGCGGTCCACACGCAGCCAGCGCTGTGCCCCGCCCCACTCGATCAATTGTTCGCCGCGCATGACCAGCGCGCTGGCAATGCTCGGCACCGAAAGCCGCCACAGCTCCGCAGCCCCCGCCTCCGCGCTGGCAAAGAAGTCATTGCGCTGGTCGCGCAAGGCAGCCCAGAACGCGTCGCCGTCAGCGACCGGCTCACCACCCATGCCGGCCTGCGCCGCCTTGACTGCCGCCTGGGCGCCCGACAACCGCACGGTCAGCACCCCAGCATGCCAGCAAGTCCCCGACACAGGCAGCGGCCGCCCCGCCCATTCGTTCATCATGCGCAGCGCCTTGATCTCATCCGCCTCAAAGCGGATTGACGCCTCGCAGAAAGGCACCGGCAATACCTTCAGCGACACCTGGGTAATCAGGCCCAGCGTCCCCAGCGAACCGGCCAGCAGCCTTGATACGTCATAGCCAGCCACATTTTTCATCACCTGGCCGCCGAAGGACAGCAGCTCGCCACGGCCATCCATCAGCTGCGCGCCAAGAACAAAATCGCGCAAGGCGCCCGCAGTTGCGCGGCGCGGCCCGGACAAGCCGCCGGCTACCACGCCGCCAATGGTCGACCCGGCGCCAAAGCGCGGCGGCTCGAACGCCAGCGTTTGCCCATGCCTGGCCAGCAATGCTTCGATCTCCGCCAGCGGCGTGCCGCAACGCGCCGTGATGACCAGCTCGGTCGGTTCATAATCTACCACGCCCGCATAAGCACGCGTGTCGAAGACATCGCCCACCACATTCTGGCCGTACCAATCCTTGGTGCCGCCACCGCGCAGCAGCAGACGGGTGCCGTCTGCGCTGGCCGATCGGATGCGGGCACGGAACTGTTCGAGGGTCGCATCCATCTCAGAACCTCGGCAATCCGGCGTGCGGCAGACGTCCCGCACGCACATGCATTTTGCCGAATTCCGCGCAGCGGTTCAGCGTTGGAATGGCCTTATTCGGATTCAGCAGCGACAAGGGGTCGAAAGACTGCTTCACCGCGAAGAAGGCCGCCAGTTCGGCATCGCTGAACTGCGCACACATGGAATCGATCTTCTCGATCCCCACGCCATGCTCGCCGGTGATGGTGCCGCCCACTTCCACGCACAGCGCCAGGATCTCGGCGCCGAAAGCTTCCGCGCGCTGCAGTTCGTCGGGCTGGTTGGCATCGAACAGGATCAGCGGGTGCAGGTTGCCGTCGCCGGCATGGAATACGTTGGCGCAGCGCAGGCCGTACTTCGCCTCCATCTGTTCAATGCCCAGCAGCACGCGCGCCAGTTGCTTGCGCGGGATGGTGCCGTCCATGCAGTAGTAGTCCGGCGAAATGCGTCCGGCTGCCGGGAAGGCATTTTTGCGGCCGGACCAGAATTTCAGGCGCTCCGCTTCGGTGGCCGAGACCAGCACCGCACTGGCGCCGGCCGCCTGCAGCACGGCCGTCATGCGGGCGATTTCTTCCTCGACTTCGTCGACAGTGCCATCGGCCTCGCACAGCAGGATGGCTGCCGCGTCGGTATCGTAGCCCGCCTTCACAAAGGGCTCCACCATGCGCGAGGAGGTACGGTCCATCATCTCCAGCCCGGCAGGAATGATGCCGGCGGCGATCACGTCCGCCACTGCGCTGCAGCTCGCGGACACTTCGTTGAAGGACGCCATGATGACGCGCGCGCTGGCAGGCTTGGGGATCAGTTTTACGGTGACTTCGGTCACGATGCCCAGCATGCCCTCCGAGCCGACGAAAGCGGCGAGCAGGTCCAGTCCGGGCGCATCCAGGGCCTCGCTGCCCAATTCCACCACGTCGCCCTCAATGGTCGCCATGCGCACGCGCATGACATTGTGGACAGTCAGCCCGTATTTCAGGCAGTGCACGCCGCCCGAGTTTTCCGCCACGTTGCCGCCTATGGTGCAGGCAATCTGCGACGAAGGATCGGGAGCGTAATACAGGCCGTGCGGCTCGGCCGCTTCGGAAATGGCCAGGTTGCGCACACCGGGCTGCACCACCGCCGTGCGCGCATAGGCATCCATGCGCACGATCTGGTTCATGCGCGCGGTGGACAGCACCAGGCCTTCCGCAATCGGCATGGCGCCGCCGGACAGGCCGGTGCCTGCGCCGCGCGGAACGATCGGGACGTTGAATTCGCGGCAGATCTTCAGCACCGCCAGAACCTGGGCCTCATCCGCAGGCAGCGCTACTGCCAGGGGGAGCTGGCGATAGGCCGACAGGCCATCGCATTCGTAAGGACGGGTGTCCTCCTGCTCCGACAGCACGCTGGACGGCGGCAGGGCCATGCGCAGGGCGGCAATGAAGGCTGTGCTGTTTTTCATTGATCCATTGTAAGTTCAAATCTGCAGGTACGCGCAATTCCCCTCCCAACCAATGGTAATTTGTCGTATCCTGCCACCGTTATAGACTAGTGAGGCTGCAATGGGTAACCGACTTTCGAAAATCGCCACCCGCACCGGCGACAAAGGCACCACCGGCCTGGGCGACGGCTCGCGCGTGGACAAGGACAATGTGCGCATCCAGGCTATCGGCGAAGTGGATGAGCTGAACTCCAACCTGGGCGTGCTGCTGGCCGAACCGCTGCCGGACGAAATGCGCGAGGAGCTGGTCTCGATCCAGCACGACCTGTTCGACCTGGGCGGAGAGCTGTGCATCCCGGGCTACCAGATGATCAAGGAGGAACACGTCGAGCGCCTGGATGCGCTGCTGGCCAAGTACAACGCCACCCTGCCGGCGCTGACGGAATTCATCCTGCCGGCCGGCTCGCGCGCGGCGGCGGTCTCGCATGTCTGCCGCACCGTGTGCCGCCGCGCCGAACGCGCCATTGTCACGCTGGGCAAGACGGAAACCATCCACGACTTTCCGCGCCAATACGTGAACCGCCTGTCGGACCTGATGTTCGTGCTGGCGCGCGTGCTGAACCGCTTTGCCGGCGGCAGCGACGTGCTGTGGCATCACGACCGCAAGCGCGGCTAAAACCCTGCCTGCGCGGCAAAACGCTGCTGCAGGTAATCGAGCATGAGCCGCACCCGGTGCGGCAAGTAGCGGCGGCTGGGGTACAGCAGGTTCAGTTCCTGCTCCTGCCCTTGCCAGCCGCGCAGCACGCGGCGCAGCTTACGCTGGGCAAGCAGGTCGTGCACCAGCCATTCCGGGCACAGGCCGATGCCCCCTCCCGCAGCCAGTGCGTCGCGGATTGCCAGCGCGTTGTTGACGCGGTAACGGCCATGTGTGGCGACTGTCACCCTTTGCTCCCCATCCGATAGTTCAAGTTTGTCGCCTGTACTCGACCAGGCGAAACGGATGTAATCGTGTTCGGCCAGTTGCGCGGGCGTTTGCGGCGTGCCATGCGCCTTCAGGTAAGCCGGCGCAGCAACCAGCAAGCGTGGCGAGGCCCCAACGCGGCGTGCGATTACATTCGGCGGCAAATCACTGCCCAGGCGTACCGCGATGTCGACGCCTTCCTCCACCAGGTCCACCATGCGGTCGTTCAGGATCAGCTCCACCTCCATGCCGGGGTATTGCTGCAGGAAGTCCTGCACATGGCCGTTGAGGCAGAACTGACCCAACGCCACCGGAGCATTGATGCGCAGCAGGCCGCTGGCGGCGGCAGTTTCACCGCGCACCTCGGCCACCGCGTCGGCATATTCTTCCAACAGGCCGCGGGCACGTTCATAAAAACGGCGTCCGGGCATGGTGGGCGACAGGCTGGCGGTGCTGCGCTCGAGCAGCCGCACGCCCAGGTCGTCCTCCAGCGCCGCGACGATTTTGCTGATGTTCGATTGTGTGGTGTGCTGTTCGCGCGCGACGGCAGACAGGCTGCCCAGTTCGACGGCGCGCACGAAGCATTGCAGGGAGCGCAGGGTGTCCATAGTCATTCCATTTTGGACTTAACTATAGTCGATTTTCGTGTCTACCAGTCGCCTCAAGAATAACCGAGGATGTCTCCACCCGAACCTACCTGGAGACCTTCATGAAACGCCTGACCTTTTCCCTGGCGGCCTTGCTGGCAGCAACCGCCGTCCATGCGGCCGAATGGCGCACCACCTGGTACGCCGCACCGATGCCCACCTGGGGCGCCGGCTTCGCCTTGCCCACCATGATGCCGCCGGCACTTGAAGCGCAAACCGTGCGCGAAGTCGTGCGCACCAGCGTCGGTGGCGAGCAAGTACGCGTCACCTATTCCAACCGCTACGGCAGCGCACCGCTCGTGATCGGCGAGGCACGGCTGGCGCCGACGCTTGACGAGCCGTCGCGTGCGGCGTCAGCGCTGCAAGATGGCGCAGGCGTGCAGCTGACTTTTGGCGGTATGCCCGGGGTGACGATCGCTCCGGGCCAGTCGGTCACGAGCGACGCCGCGCCCTTGCAGGTATCCGCCCGCCAGCGCCTCTCAATTTCGACCTGGCTGCCGCAGCGCGCCCCGCTAACGACCTTCCATTGGGGCGCGCAGCAGACAGCATTTGCCGCCCCCGGCAACCTGGGCGCCGCCACCTCGCTGCCGAAAGCGCAAGCGCTGACGGGCCGCGCTTTCCTGAGCGCCGTGCAAGTGGCTGGCCCCGCGCATCGCACGGTCGTCGCCTTCGGCGATTCAATCACCGACGGCAACGGCTCCACACCCGACCGCAACCTCCGCTGGCCCGACCAGTTGGCCGAACGTGCCAGCGGGACCGCCGTAGTCAACGCCGGCATATCCGGCGCGCGGCTGCTGTCGGATGGCATGGGAGAGAAGGCGGCGGCGCGTTTCGAGCAGGATGTGCTGTCGCAGCCGGGCGTGGACACAGTGATTGTCCTGCTGGGCATCAACGACATCGGCTGGCCTGGCAGCGCTTTCGCCCCGAACGAACCGCCAGCCACGGCCAGCGAAATGATCGCCGGCTACCGCAAGCTGATCGCCGCAGCCCGCGCACGCCAGGTGCGCATCATCGGCGGCACGCTCCTTCCGTTCGAAGGCGCCCTGCAAGGCACTCCCTACGCCGGCCATTACTCGCCCGCCAAAGACCTCGTGCGCCGCGAAGTGAACGAATGGATACGCCACAGCGGCGAATTTGACGCCACCATCGATTTCGAGCTACTGCTGCGCGACCCGGCACACCCGTCCCGCCTGCGCCCCGAGTTCGACTCCGGCGACCACCTGCACCCGAGCGACGCCGGCTACGCAGAAATGGCCCGCGCGGCCGCGCTAGTCGCCAAGTAGGCGCGACATGCCTTTAGCGAGGCTGAGGCGGGTGGCTCCGCTGGGGTGACTTGCGAACAAAGCGGGCCCCCTGGAGTCGGTGGCCAGCTTACCGTAGAAGCTCAAAACGGCCGAGCATGGCCAGCCGGCACGGTGGGCAATCAATATGCCTAGCTGGTCCGCCTCGCGTTCCTGGATCGCCGACAGCTTGGACAAGCGAAACTGCAGGGGAAGGTCGGAGGCAAGCCGCTCTTCGACCACCTCAAGCGGCAATTCGCGCCTGGCGTCGAGCAGCGCTTCCGACAGCGTTTCGCGTCCATGCTCCGAGATGACATGTGCGATTTCATGTGCCAGCAACACAGCCAGTTCGCCATCGTCCAGCTTCAGGCGATAGATAAAATGGCTGCCGACCAGCAGCTTGCCTCCTGCCTGGCTTTCTGCCTCCACTGCCGGATCATCGGTGACATGCAGTTCCCACGGCCAGCCAGCGGCATCGGGCTTCAGCATGGTCGCGGCACCCACCAATCTTTCGGCAATGCGCCTCGCCCGGGCGAGCAAAGCCTTGTCACCGTCAAGCCGGCCAGCGGCAGCGAGCGACACAGTCTGCTCGATGTAATGGTCCTCGGAACGCTGCCCCACTTCCTCCGCCGGAAAACGCAGCTCTTGCCAGCGGCCGGAATCAGGAACTTGTGCAAATGCCTGCGAGGCCAGCGCCAGCAACACAAAAGCCAGGAAGCGCATAGCGGACTCCTATTGGAATAAACTATTTATACCAATTTAGGCCAGCCTCGCGCCCAGCACAAGCCTTGATGAAATTTGTTAGACTGAGCAGATGCGAAAAATTCAACAATGTGTTTTTGCCATCGCGCTGGCGTTTGCTGCAGCCGGTGGTACGGTCGCCCAGGACACGACGCCGAGCGTCGAGGTGCAGGGCGTTAAGAACCCGGATATGAAGTCCTACCGCGCCGTGGTGGCCGGGCTGGACGCATTTGAGGAGCATCATGCGCTGGCGCCCACGGTACCGGAGCTGCACTTCCGGCTGTCGCCTCGCGTGGGCCAGGAGCAGCCGGCGGCAGAGCCCCTCTACCTGCGCATCGTCGGCAACGGCGATCCAATCCCTGTCCCCATCGCACAAGACGGCACCTTCGCCGTGCCACGCGTGCAATCCGCAATCGACGACGACGCCGACCTGGTTCTGAACCGAAGGAAGGGCGAGCTGAAAGGCTACCCGGACATCCGCACGCCAGGCCTGCCGGAAAATATCCGCCGCCTGGGCGACTTGCGTCTGGAATGCCAGGTAATGATCGCCATCGCCAAGAAGGAGATGGGCCTTATGTTGAAGCTCTTCGTCAATACAGTCGCCATGACGACCAACTGGTGTGACATGAGCTTCGACAAAAAGAAGGTGAGATTTGCCTTCCGCAGCGAGCGTCCACTGGTGAGCGCAGAAATCGTCGATGGCGAGCGCCGGGAAAAGATCGATACCAGCGACTTCAGCTTCCGCGCACCAATCGGCGAAAGCGATTGGTCGAACGATGCGCGCATCGAACTGCATTACGCTTCCGAATTGACCCCTGAGGAGAAAGCCAACCCCTGGCTGCAAACCCTCTTCGTGGTCGGCTCAATGAGCGACTGGGCTGCGCGCAACCCGCTGCGCAAGATCGAGGATGGCGTCTACGCGACGGAACTGGACCTGGACAAAGGCTCGCATTCGTTCAGAATCGGCACCCGCGGCCTGGCAGCAATCAGCCTAGGCGCGCCGGCGCCCGAACAACAGCTTGAAGACGGCGTCGCCGTGCCGCTGGCAAAACCGGGCAAGCGACTGCGCCTGAAAGTGGAAAGCGCGGGCCGCTACGCCTTCACGCTCGATGCTCGCGACAAGGAAGCACCGACCCTGCGCGTAGCCCGACTCCCGTAGGGCGCCGGGCGCCAGATGGCCGTTTCCAGCCCCTGGCGTTGCGGCGCACGGCAGCTTAGTTCCCTCCGCGCAGATCGCGCTCGCGCAGCCGGATGCTTTCCAGCACCGGCTGGATTACCTTCCGTTGCTGCAGGGTGTGCAGCAGGGTCGATTGGGCATCGGCGGCTTCATCCTGTCGCCCCTGCTCTTCCAGCGCATCGCTGAAGCGATCGACGTAATAGTGGTAGTCGAAGTGCGACAGCGTTTCCGCCGCCAGCTGCGGCCTGGCCAGCAACGCTTCCTTGAACAGGCGCGCACCGGCGCCAAAGTCGGCGCGCTGAACCAGCAGCGTAGCCTGGGCATCACGGGCCGACACAAGCTGTCCGTCGGGAAGCCTGGACATGTCGAGCGATTTGCCATCGCGTACCAGCGGCGACGCCAGCGCCACTTTCGCATGCAGCGCCGCGCGCGAGTCAGGCAGCTGTTCAACCAGGGTGTTCAGCGTATCCAGGCCGGAACCCAGCACGCGGCTGCCATCGAAGCTGAGGATGCGCCCCACCTCGTCGGTGAGCAGGTCCTGCGCCAGGTATTTCTCGTCGTAGCTGCGTGGCGGAGAAATGCGCAATTGCAGCGGCGGCGAGACGATGTCCTCTGCCTCCAGGTGAATGCAGAGCTGGACCGTATAGCGGCCTGGCTCCGAAATGTCCCAGCCGTTGCGCCCGGCCGAAATGAACAGCGACTGGTAGGTAGCCTGGCCGGGGTTGAGCACGCGCTTTTTCTCTTCCCAGCAGCGGTTGGCGTAAGGATGGAAGCTGCGAGCTTCCTTGCCGTCCTTCTTGATGATCACAGTCATGTGCTCGAGTTCTTCCAGTATCTTGTCATCGATGAGCTGTGGCTGGCTGCTGGTGTTGGTCAGCTTCAGGTCCAGCGTGATCGGTTCCAGGAAGTCGAAACGGGGTTCGGCACGGTTGACCCGCGCCTCCAGCTTGAAGGTGGGCTCGGGCAGCACGCGCGCCTGCTCGAAGCCGTGGTGGTCGAACCAGGCCGCATTGCCCATCTGGACATAGCGCGCCGGCGCATGGCGCAGGAACAGCAGTTCCTGGTCGCTGAAGCGGAACTGGAAATTGCTGAAGAAAGCAGTCTGCCCGCCCGTCACGCTGTAAGGGTAGTTCATGAAACTGCGCGCTTCGGGCTCATTGGCCAAACCCGGAATCCATGGCACGCCCATCGCCTTCTGCCAGGAGTGCGCCAGGTTGAAGGCGTGGCCCATTTCGTGGGCAGCGGTCCAGAACACCATGCGGTTGATCCAGGCTGCCGGATTCGGATCGCCGGCTGGCGGCACGGTAATGAAGGAATTGGTGAAGATGGCCGTTCCCTGGCGGTGGTTGGGGCCGATATCGTCGAACATGATGCCACCCAGGCTGCTTCCCTGTTCGTGCTGGGCGGCGAAGAAAGTCCACAACGCCCATTGCGCCTTGTTGGCGAACTTCGACCAGTAGACTTGCATGGCATCGTGCATTTCCTGGTCGCTCCACTTGCCATTGGCGCCGGCGCCGGCCAGCGGCACGATGCTCGGTGAAGGCGAAGTGGTGACGTCAAAGCCGGCACGCTGGTAAACCTTTTGCAGGGTCAGGGTTTCATTCGGCAGGCTGGCCGGCCGGTTCGGATGGGCATGTGTCTGGATCGCGAACACTGGCTTGGCATCGGCGGTGCAGTCAAACTCAAACTGGACCGGGTGGAAGTACGGCGATTCATATTGGTAGCCGCGCACGCGCTTGGCCGCGCCGCCACCGGTGAAGATGGCTACTGCTTTGCGCAGGCTGGGGAAGATGCTGGTCGTGACCAGGATTTCGACGTTCGTATACGGGAAGGCCGCTACGTTGCCATCCTTGTACCAGATCGAGCCAAGGTACTGGTTGGGATTGGGCCCGGGCTTGAGCTTGGCGATCCAGTGCGTCTGTTGGCTCAACAGGCGTGTGATGGTGCCGCTAGCCGTCATTTGCGGATAGCGCCCGTCAATGTCGAGGCAGAGCCGCTCGGAAGTGAGCGGGAATACGATGTCCAGCTGGTCCGTCGGGCCGCTGTCGTCCAGCGCCAGTTTGCTGGCTACAGCCGGCAGTGGCACCGAGGCATTCCACAAATACAGGCCGCTCGCCGTCACCAGCAATGGCGGAATCGAGATGGGCAAATCCAGCGCTTCGATATTTTCCTGCTCGGCCGGTTCCGCCAGGGTGGCGGGCTGCATGACTCCGGCCGGAGTGTCTTGAACACGCATGATGTCTCCTTTTCAGAAAGTACTGGCCGCCGCGGGCCAGCGCGCGCCCTACACGTAACCGAACGGTGCTTGCGAAATCCTGAATTGGATAGCCTTGCCTGGACCGACATTGACGCCGGCCCACAAGGTTTGTATAAGGTTGATTTCGGTGCTTGCCTGTTGCCCTGAAGCGGGCAGCGACACTTCCAGCACGGCTTTTCCGTCAGCAGCTTGTGTGGTGCCAGCGGCGGCAAAACCCGTTTGCATGCGTGTGGTTACGTGGTCCAGGCTCAGGAATTGCACGCCATTCAAGCGCGCGACGACACGATCATCATCGAAGCCTTCCTGCAGTTCAAGGTGCAAGGTTTGCATGGCTGCGGCATATCGTGAGCCGGGGACTTGCCCAGTATAGGCAAGCGCTCCGCCAAGAAATACGCGCATTGTCACATGATGCGCCTAAGCGACTGAGCAGCAAAAAAGAAAAACGGCGCCTTGACGGGCGCCGTTTGGCAGGTCAGCTGTTGATATGTCAGCCGTTGTTCACAACCAGCCGGGGTTCGTCACCGAAGCGGCCCTTGATTGAGGCTGCGATGCCGGCAGCATCCAGGCCCACCAGCGCCAGCAGCTTGGCCGGATCGCCGTGGTCGATGAACTTGTCCGGCAGGCCGAGCATCTGGATCGGCTTGGTGATGCCTTCGGCAGACAGGGCTTCCGCCACTGCTGCGCCGGCACCGCCCATGATGCAGCCCTCTTCCACCGTCACCAGGAAATCGTGGTCCGCAGCGAGCTGCTTGACCAGTTCCACGTCCAGCGGCTTCACGAAGCGCATATTGGCCACGGTCGCATTCAGCAGGTCGGCCGCGCCCATCGCTGGCGCCACCATCGAGCCGAAGGCCAGGATCGCAATCTTCTGGCCCTTGCGGCGGATTTCGCCTTTGCCGATCGGCAGCGTGGTCAACTCCTGCGAGATGGTCGCGCCGATCCCGGCGCCACGCGGATAACGCACGGCTGCAGGACCTGGATAGTGGTAGCCGGTCGACAGCATCTGGCGGCATTCGTTTTCGTCGGACGGCGCCATCACCACCATGTTCGGGATGCAGCGCAGGTAGGCCAGGTCGTAATTGCCGGCATGGGTAGCGCCGTCGGCGCCCACCAGGCCTGCGCGGTCCAGCGCAAAGGTCACGTCCAGGTCTTGCAGCGCCACGTCGTGGATCAGCTGGTCGTAGCCGCGCTGCAGGAAGGTCGAGTAGATCGCCACGACCGGCTTCAGCCCTTCGCAAGCCAGGCCTGCGCCGAAGGTCACCGCGTGCTGCTCGGCGATACCGACGTCGAAGTAGCGGTCCGGGTATTCCTTATCGAAGCGCACCATGCCGGAACCTTCGCGCATCGCAGGCGTAATGCCGACCAGGCGCTTGTCGGCCTTGGCCATGTCGCACAGCCAGTCGCCGAAGACTTCGGTATAGGTTTTCTTGGAAGGCGCCAGCGCAGGCTTGATGCCTTCGGCCGGGTTGAACTTGCCGGTGCCGTGGTACAGGATAGGCTCGGCCTCGGCCAGCTTGTAGCCCTGGCCCTTCTTGGTCACCACGTGCAGGAACTGCGGACCCTTGAGCTGCTTGATGTTTTCCAGCGTCGGGATCAGCGAATTGAGGTCGTGGCCGTCGATCGGGCCGATGTAGTTGAAGCCCAGTTCTTCGAACATGGTGGCAGGAACCACCATGCCCTTTGCATGTTCTTCCAGGCGGCGCGCCACTTCCAGCAGCGGCGCAGGCAGCACCGACTTGGCGATGTCCTTGGAGGCGGCGTAGAACTGGCCCGACATCAGGCGCGCCAGGTAGCGGTTCAGTGCACCGACCGGCGGCGAGATCGACATATCGTTGTCGTTCAGGATCACCAGCAGGTTGCAGTCCTTTTCCACGCCGGCATTGTTCAGCGCTTCAAACGCCATGCCCGCGGTCATGGAGCCATCGCCGATCACGGCGATCGAATGGCGGTGTTCGCCCTTGATCTTGGCGCCAAGGGCCATGCCCAGCGCAGCGGAGATCGAGGTCGACGAGTGCGCGGTGCCGAAAGTGTCGTACTCCGATTCCACGCGGCGCGGGAAGCCGGAAATGCCATTCAGCTGGCGCAGCGTATGGAACTGCTCGCGGCGGCCGGTCAGGATCTTGTGCGAATAAGTCTGGTGGCCCACGTCCCACACGATGCGGTCTTGCGGCGTATTGAACACATAGTGCAGCGCGACGGTCAGTTCCACCGTGCCCAGGTTGGACGACAGGTGGCCGCCGGTCTTGGAGACGGAATCGAGCAGGAAGCTGCGCAGTTCTTCGGCCAGTGGCGTCAGCTGATGGCGGCCCAGCTTGCGCAGGTCGGCCGGGTTGTTGATGGTGTCAAGCAGTTTCATTTTTAAGCTTTCCTCTGCACGATCAGGTCCGCGAGTTCACGCAGGCGCAGAGCTTGTTCTCCGAACGGCGCCAGCGCAGCGTGCGCATCCTGCCGCAGTTTTTCCGCCAGGGCAATCGATGGTTCCAGGCCGAGGATGGATACGTAAGTCGGCTTGTTGTCCGCCGCGTCCTTGCCTGCCGTCTTGCCCAGCGTGGCCGAATCGGCCGTCGCGTCGAGCACATCGTCCACCACCTGGAAGGCCAGGCCGATGGCGCGCGAATAATCGTGCAGCGCTTTCAGCTCGGCTTCCGTCAAATCCTTGCCCGCCATCGCACCCAGCACGACGGAGGCGCGCAGCAGCGCACCGGTCTTCAGCTGGTGCATGCGCTCCAGCTGTTCCAGCGTCAGGCTGATGCCCACGCTATCGAGATCGATGGCCTGGCCGCCGCACATGCCGGCCGAACCGGCAGCATCGGCCAGCAGGCGCAGCATGGCGACCAGGCGTTGTGGCGGCACTGAATCAACGCCGGCCAGCACGCCGAAGGCTTGCGCCTGCAGCGCATCGCCCACCAGCAGCGCAGTCGCTTCGTCATAGGCCACGTGCACGGTCGGCTTGCCGCGGCGCAGCTCATCGTCGTCCATGCAGGGCATGTCGTCATGCACCAGCGAATACGCGTGGATCATTTCCAAGGCGGCTGCAGCGCGGCTCAGGGCCTGCGCATCAGCGCCGAACAGGGCGCCAGCGGCATGCACCAGCAGCGGGCGCACGCGCTTGCCGCCATCGAGCACGGCATAGCGCATGGCCGCGTGCAGCTTGGTCGGTACGACATCTTCGGCAGGCAGGTAGGAGGACAGGTCCTGCTCCATGCCGGCCTGGATGGTCTTCATCCAGTCCTGGAACGATGCGCTCATTGGGCTGCCTCCTCGCCTTCGGCGAAAGGTTTGAGCATATCGCCTTCCAGTACCTTCACCTGGGCTTCGACCTTGTCGAGCTGCCCGGCACAGAATTTCACCAGTTCGGATCCGCGGGCATAAGCCGCGACCGAGGCTTCCAGCGGCAGCTGGCCGGCTTCCATCTGGCTGACCAGCTGGGCCAGTTCGGCCATCGCTTCCTCAAAGGTGGCGGGCGCATTCATTTTCTTGGTCATAAAGCTATATAACACTAGTGTAGCCCGCTATTTTAGAACAAACTCCTGTGTCCGGTCTAAAAAGCGGGCTCTAATCAGGTGGAAACGTTGCAATTCTCGCCATAGGAGATGCCGGGCGCCCCACCCCAGAAAGTTCAGCGAAGATAGCCTATTCCGCGCTATAATCTCCGGTTCTGTCCGAAATACCGTTTTTATAATCTGAATTCAGGTCTTTACGGATCTTTCTCTTCTTGGTTTGATATTTAATTAAGGGGGGTTTGGATGTCCGATCTGGGTAGCCACGCCAAGCTGGCGCGTTCGAACGCGCAACTTCCGGTCAACGTCTATTTTGACGAAACGCTGCTGCAGCGTGAAATGCAGGAACTGTTCAAGAAAGGTCCGCGTTACGTCGGCCACGAGCTGATGGTGCCGAATATCGGCGACTTTGCCACGCTGGCGGCTGAAAATGAAGGCCGCATGCTGGTCCGCAATGCGAACGGTATCGAACTGCTGTCCAATGTTTGCCGCCACCGCCAGGCGCTGATGTTCAATGGCCGCGGCAATGCAGACACCATCGTCTGCCCGCTGCACCGCTGGACCTATGACCTGAAGGGCGAGCTGATTGGCGCCCCGCACTTCCCGGACACCCCGTGCCTGAACCTGCCGAAAGCCAAGCTGCAGAACTGGAACGGCCTGCTGTTCGAGCAGAACGGTTACAACGTGATGGAAAAGCTGGGCAGCCTATCGGTCACCAAAGACCTCGACTTCAGCGGCTACATGCTGGACCACGTGGAAGTGCACCACTGCGACTACAACTGGAAGACTTTCATCGAAGTCTACCTGGAGGACTACCACGTCGAGCCGTTTCACCCGGGCCTGGGCAGCTTCGTCACCTGCGACGACCTGCGCTGGGAATTCGGCCAGGACTACAGCGTGCAGACCGTGGGCGTGAACCGCGGCCTGAAGAAGTCCGGTTCCGACACCTACCAGAAATGGCACGAGCAGCTGCTCAAATTCCGCAATGGCGAACCGCCGAAGCACGGGGCGATCTGGCTCACCCTCTACCCGAACATCATGGTCGAGTGGTACCCGCACGTGCTGGTGGTATCGACCCTGTGGCCGGAGGGCCCGAACCGCACCCGCAACGTGGTGGAGTTCTACTATCCCGAAGAAATCGTGCTGTTCGAACGTGAATTCATCGAAGCCGAGCGGGCAGCCTATATGGAAACCTGCGTCGAAGATGATGAAATCGGCGCCCGCATGGATGCCGGCCGCAAGATCCTGATGGAGCGCGGCGAGAACGACGCCGGGCCTTACCAGTCACCAATGGAAGACGGCATGCAGCACTTCCATGAATGGTACCGGAGCAAACTGGACGTCTGATGCAGTCACTCTGGATGTTAGTTGCCAGTTTCCTGTTCGCCGCCATGGGGGTGTGCGTGAAACTGGCGTCCGATCAATTCAGCGTGTCCGAAATGGTGATGTACCGCGGGATGATCGGCATGATCATCCTGTTCACCATGCTCCGCCTGCAAGGCGGCACCCTCAAGACCACCATGCCGCTGGCCCATCTGTGGCGCGGCGCGGTCGGCGTCCTCTCGCTCTGGATCTGGTACTACACGATCGCCAAACTCCCCCTGGCCACGGCCATGACGCTCAATTACATGGCGCCGATCTGGATCGCCGTATGGCTGTTCGGCCATGGCTGGTGGCACCGGAAAAACCGCGTTGAATGGCCGCTGGTGCTGGCGGTGGGCATGAGCTTTGTTGGCGTCACCTGCCTGCTGCAGCCGGCGTTTGACGCCAACCAGCTGGCCCCCGCCCTGATGGCACTCGGCTCCTCCGTGCTGTCGGCGATGGCCTATATGCAGGTACGCAAACTGGGCCTGGCGGGCGAGCCAGAATCGCGCGTGGTGTTCTACTTCAGCGTGACCAATCTCTTTGCCGGCTTCAGTGGGCATTTGCTCGAAAGCGGCTGGCACTGGCACTCGCTGGGCAATGCGCGCGGCGCACTGCTGATACTCGGGGTCGGCCTGTGCGCCACCGCCGCACAAGTAGCGATGACGCGCGCCTACCGCCTCGGCAAGACGCTGGTAGTGGCCAACCTGCAGTACACCGGCATCGTGTTCTCCAGTATCTGGGGCGTGCTGCTGTTCAGCGACAGCTTCGGCTGGCTAAGCTGGCTGGGGATGGCGATCATCCTGCTGTCCGGTGTAGCCGCAACGTTCTACAATACGCGCAGCACGGAACGTGGCAAGGCCATTTCCGCAACCGACCCGATTGCCAGCGAAGTATAAGGACCACGCATGTTCACTACCCTGATCGACGCCAACACCCTTTCGCAGCACCTGACCGACCCGCAATGGGTCATCCTCGATTGCCGCCACGACCTGATGAACCCGGACTTCGGCCGCAACGCCTTCGCCGAAGGCCATATCGAAGGCGCTCAATTCGCCAACATCGACACCGACCTGTCGGGCCCGAAAGTGGGCGCCGACGGCATATTCCGCGGCCGCCACCCGCTGCCGGACCGCGCTGCGCTGCTGGAAACCCTGCGCCGCTGGGGCATCAACGACGACTCGCAGGTCGTCGCCTGCGACGCGCACGGCGGCATGTACGCAGCGCGCCTGTGGTGGCTGCTGCGCTGGCTGGGTCATGGCGCGGTAGCTGTGCTCGATGGCGGCCTGGCTGCGTGGAGCGCCGCAGGCAAGCCCCTGGTGACATCGGTCAACGAGCGCCCGCGCGGCAATCTCGCCGACAAGGCCGCGCTGGTACGCACGGTATCGGTAGGCGAACTGGTTGAAAACCTCGACACGAAACGCCTGCAAGTGGTGGACGCCCGCGCCAACGACCGCTTCCGCGGCGAGAACGAAACGATCGACCCGGTAGGCGGCCACATTCCCGGCGCGCGCAACCGCTTCTTCAAAGACAACCTGCAAGCCGACGGCCGCTTCAAAGACGCCGCCACACTGAAGCAAGAACTGGCGCCAACCGTGGGCGAGCCAAGCGCCGCCGTGATGCAATGCGGCTCCGGCGTCACCGCCTGCCACAACCTGCTCGCGCTGGAAGTCGCCGGCCTGCCAGGCGCCGCACTGTATCCTGGCTCCTGGTCCGAATGGTGCGCCGACAGCACCCGCCCCATCGCCACCGGCCCCGCCTAAGGCCCCCACAGTCCAGCCCGTGTCACGTTTGGGGTGTGACCCCAAGGTGGGACACGAGCCCGGCCGTTGGATTAGTCGCCCCCGCCGCCACAGCTGCTGCCGCAGCTGCTTCCGCAACTACTGCCGCCGCTGTCGCAGCTGGAACTGGAGGAGTCGCTGCTGCAGTCGAATGAGCTGCCGCAGCCGGAGCCGCAGCTGCTGCCGCCACTATCGCTGCTGCTCGATGCTTGCTGGCGGGCGCGTTGCTCGAATTCGTTGAACTGGGCGGTGGTGATCAGGCCGGCAGTCAGCAGGCCGGCGGCCGCCATCTGCGGCGGGCAGTGAATGTTCGAGTCGAAGCGGCCTTTCGCGTCGAGCGAACTGTAACCGGGCTGGCCGCGCTTGACCGAGTAGCCATAGCCGAAGGGCATTTTCAATTTCTTGTCCAACAGGAAGAGCGATGGCATCCGCGGCCCTTCGGGATTCAGCCCTTCGGCTTGCCGCGCCCGCACCAGGCAGACCGCCAGCGCGTCATCCAGGTTGCCGCCCATCGCGCTCCCTTCCACATGCGGCACAACACGGCCAAAGTGCTTGCGGCAGAACGCTTCGAGCTTCAAAGGAGATAAACGCAGCCATGCGTGCCAGACGGAGTCGGCGGCCTTGGATGGCAAGGCGCATGGCTTGCCGTTCTGCGCGGCGCATTCGAAGAAGTCGAGCAGGCCGATCGTGGCGCGGGCAAAAAAAATGGCATCCGTCGGGATGCCGTGGTATTCAATGCCAGCGCTGCTTTTCCAGTAATTATAAAGGCCGGGCGGTAATTCCTTGAGGGCCTTGCCGTGCCGCGAACGCTGCATAAGGCGCCGGGCGTACCAGGTATTCAACATTGTCCAAATCATGATGCCAGCCTATGAAAAGATTGTGACAAGTGTATTACAACGTGGCGCGCTTGCAGCATCAGCTCGCTTTTCGTTGGAAATTTGTGTGAGAAAGTGTGAGTATGTTCTTGGGAGTTCGTCGGGGATAACGGACTTGTCGCGAAAGAAAACATATGAAAATCAGAACAGAACTGGCGTCTGCGGAATTCGAAACGCAGGATATCGTCCAGATTGCCATGCGCATCAATGTGGAAGCGGGCAGCATCCATGCCTGGATCTTCCTGAAGCAGAATGGCTTCCGGGATGACGAGATCATGAACTTACTGCGTCACACCCCGTCATTGCGCGTCGTTCACTAGCACTCACTTTTTTTTTGCAGCTTCCTTGCGGGCCCGCTCGAAAGAAGGCGTCCACAGAGGATGGCCTTTTTCGCCTGGGCTCAGGTCAAAGGACTTGTCCATCTTGAAGGCCTTGACGAACTGCTGGCGGCACAGCGTGGCGCGGTTGGTGACGCAGTAGCTGAAGGCTGTGTACTTGAGCGCTTCCAGTTGCAGCGGCTTGTCGGCATTGGCCAGTTCAGGCGCCGAGAGCTGCTTGATCGCGCCATTGAAATTACCCGCCTTGTACATCTCGATGCCGGCGTTCAGCGCCTTGCGGGCATCCGGCACGTCCGGTTCCGCCGGCGCAGGCGGCGGGCTAGGCTTCTTGGCCGGTGCTGGCGCGGATTCTTTTGCGGTCGCGGGTGCGTGCGCTGGCTTGTCTTGCATTGGCCCGAAGGATTCGCAGCCGGCCAGCAGCAGCGCGGCGGCGATCAGGAAAATCTTATTCGTCATTGTCCAAAGTCATGCTTGATGGTGACCGGCTTCCTGGCGTCCACTGTGACTTTCTGTACATAGGCCGGGAAGTTGGGGTTCTCGAGGCGTACTTCATGTTCGCCCAGCGGCAGCGTCAGTTTCTTCAAAGGCGGTGTGATGCCTTTCTGGACGCCGTCGACGTAGATTGTAGCCCACGGCTGCACAGCGATGCTGAGCGTGCCCGTGGTTGGCGCGGGAGCTTCGGTGGCCGCGGCTGCGGCAACAGGCGCTGCGCTGGCTGCCGGAGCGGCTTGCGCTGCAGCCGGCGCACCGCCATCGGCCGCTGCTGCATTGGCGCTGCTGCCTGCAACGGTTAGCTGCGGCTCCGAGGCCGAGGCACTGGCGGCTGCTACCGCGCTTGCCGCTGCTGCGCTGGCCGATGCTTCGCTGCTTGCGCCACCCGCTGCCAGCACCGGGGCGCTTGCCACTTCGGGCGCGGCCGGCTTGACCGGGCTGCCGTCGGCAAACCAGGAGATGCCGACCACCAGCAGCGCCAGCAGGCAAAGGCCACCAGCGATCACATTGGTCGATGGACGCGAGCTGCGTGCGACAGGCGCTGCCTGCTTGCTTGTCTTGCTGCCAGCTTTATTGCTGGATTTGTTGCGACTGGAACGCGAACCGGAATCAAACGGAGAGCTTGCGCTCGGGCTCGAATTGGCTGCGGTTTCGACAGGCGCCGGCCCGGCCTTGTCGCCGTTGCGTGACGAACGCGAACGATTGCGGCGTGGCGCGCTGTCCCCCGGAGCGCTGGCATCGCCGACGGCGCCGGCACTTGCGGCTTCAGTTGCGGCGTCGGGGACGGCAGGTGCAGTGCTGCTGTCGGCGGCCGGGGCTGCCACTGCCGGCGCGGCCGTGTCAAAGCCAAGCAGTTCGGAGAATTCGGCGATCGATTGCGGACGGATTTCAGGACGCACGGCCATGCCGCGGTCAATCGCTTCGAGGAACTGGTTGCTGTAGCCTTCGCGCCCGCTGATGGCCAGCGGCTCGATCGGGTCATTGAGCATGCGCGCGACCGCTGCCGGCGGCGCCTTGCCGGTGATCGCAGCGTACATCACGGCCGACAGCGAATAGATATCGGTCCACGGGCCCTGCCGCATCGATTCGTCATCGGCGTATTGTTCGACCGGTGCGAAGCCCGGCTTCAGGATCACGGTCAGCGACTGCGCCATGTCCTGCACGATCTGGCGCGCGGCGCCGAAGTCGAGCAGCACCGGCTGGCCGTCCGGCTGGATCATGATGTTTTCCGGCGAGACGTCGCGGTGCAGGATCTTGGCCGCGTACAGCGCTTCCAGCGCGCCCAGCACCGGCTGCAGCAGGCGCTTGAGCCATGCTTCGGTCACCAGCTCGGGATTGTCGCGGATCACCGACTTGAAGGTGCGGCCTTCGTAATAGCGCATGGCCATGTAGGCCGTGCCATGCGACTCCCAGAAGCGGTACACCTTGACCAGCGCCGGGTGGTCGAATTGGGCCAGCAGGCGCGCTTCGTTGATGAAGCTGCGCAGGCCGGCACCGAATGCTTCGGCATGGCGCTTGGAGCGCACCGTCACAGTGTTGTCGGTCGCGCGCGCGGCCAGGGCCGACGGCATGTACTCCTTGACTGCCACCGTGCGTTGCAGCGAGTGGTCGAAGGCGAGGTAGACGATGCCGAAACCGCCTTCACCGATCACTTCGCGAATTTCAAATTCCGCGATGCGGGTGCCGATTGGCAGGCTGTTAGGCAGTTCGACTGCTTTGTTCATGGAGCTTCACCGATAAAGATTGCCTGCGCGCTGAAATTATCGCGGGCTTTATGCACCAGGCCCGCGCGCTCGTCGGCCAGGGTGCAGATAGCGGAAAGCCACTCCTGCGCGCTGCCCGCTTTCGCCAGCAACAACTCCATCTGCGGCTCGGCGACCCATTCCCACAGGCCGTCGGTACAGATAAGGATCGCATCGCCCGCGCGCAGCGCCATTGGCGGCATCACGGACGGCTGCACTTCATTTTCAGTGCCAATAGCAGCATACAGCACATTGCGCTTGGGATGGCTGCGCGGATCGGCGCCGGCGGCCAGGCCGGCATCGATCATCTGCTGCACCATGCTGTGGTCGCGCGTTGCATGCAGCAAGCGCCCGCGACGGAACAGGTAGATGCGGGTGTCGCCCATGTGCGCCCAGGTCGCCTGGGAGCCGGCACGGTCCACCAGGGCCAGCGCTACGGTGGCACTCATGCCTTGCAGCGAGGGGCGCTCCCTCTTGCTGCGCGCGACAGCGATGGCCGCTTCCGCCACCATGGCCGGCGTGGCATCGGCGCTGAAGGCTGGGCGCTCGCCGAAGTTGGACAGGACCGATTGCACCACCGTCTGGGAAGCGATTTCGCCGCCCTCGTGGCCACCCGCACCGTCGGAGACGACAAAACACACCAGTTCACCGCGCTCGGCACGGCCAATGGCATCCTGGTTGGATGCACGTCCGCCGACGGAGGAAACCTCCGCGACGCTGAGCGCAATGCGCTGGGGCATATCGGCCATGGCTGACTCCTGTTATTCCATCTCGTCCTGGCGGCGCTCGTAGGCGCTCAGGAATGCGTCGCCCAGCGTGCCGTTGAAGTCGGAAGCGGTGGCCTTGGCCAGGGCCGCATGCTTGGCGCGGTAGCTGTCCCACAAGGCCGCCTTGCGCGCAAGCGGCAGGACCGTGCCCAGCACGCTGCGCTTCTGCTTTTCCTCGACCGCCGCCGGCGAGAGCCGCGCCAGCGCTTCCGCGACGGCGCCTTCCATGCCGGCCTTCACGCAGGTCTGGTGGGCAGACAAGTCGGCAAAGGCGTCTTCCAGCGCTTCTACCGGGCCCATGAAGCCAGGCATTTTCTTGCGCAGCATCTGGGTCTTGGCGGCCTGGCTGTCAGGCAAGAACTTCAGGGGGTTGTTGTTGCGCACGACGACGACGGTGGCGTCAGCGTGGATGTCGCGCTTGAGTTCAGCGCGGTTGAGCAGCAGGCTATGTGCACCGCTGATCGAAGTGCCGACCAGTTTTCCCAGCATTTCCATGAATTCTGGCGTGAGTTGCCAGTTTGGTTGCACTCCGGCGCCGCGCTGGAAAGCGGCCATCAGAGCTTCTGCAGTGTGGTGTTCGGTCGAAGTTTCGAGCATGAGGGATCTCCTATCCCCCGTAGCGTAGCAAAAATGATGCCAATGCGTAATGGTTCAGTGCGTATCGTGTGCACTAGATGTCAGGAATAGCACAATTACAACACCAAGTGCTATCAGGAAAACCTGAGGGATGGTCTCGCGCATGGTGGCGCGGCGCTGCATTTGCGGCATCAGGTCGCTGACGGCAATGTAGATGAAGCCCGAAGAGGCAAACACCAGCACGAAAGGAATCAGGTTGGTGGCCTTGTCCAGCATGTAATAGCCCAGCACGCCCCCTGCCACGGACAGCAGGCTGCACAGCAGGTTGTAGACATAGGCGCGGGTACGCGAGAAGCCGGCATTGAGCAGCACAATGAAGTCGCCGATTTCCTGCGGGATTTCGTGAGCGATGATGGCGACGCCGGTGACAATGCCCAGTTGCGGGTTGGCCAGGAAGGCCGCAGCAATCAGGATGCCGTCAGTGAAATTGTGCATGCCATCGCCCAGCAGGATCATCCAGCCGGCGCGGCCGGCTTCCGCCTTGTCGTGGCCGTGGTGGTGGTGATGGCCGTCATGCTCGTGGTGGTGCGAGTGGCGCAGGATTGCCAGTTTTTCAAGCAGGAAAAAGGCCAGCAGGCCAGCCAGCAAGGCGCCGAACAGGTGGCGCGGATCGGTACCCGACTCGAAGGCTTCCGGCAGCGCGTGCAGCAGCGAAGTAGACAGCATGATGCCGACGGACAGGCTGACCATCTTTTCGACCACCTTCGACAGCAGGGCGAACGAAAACACCGCCGCTGCCGTAATACTGGCAACGCCGGCAATCGTAGTGGCCAGCAGGATGGAGGTCAGGACGGGGTCGATGGTGCTTCCTTCGCGTGCAAACCGGGCATTTTACCGCCCGGCAGCATTTTTCGCTAACTCAGGCCACGCCGTTGGCCCTGAACCAGGCCAGGGCACGCTGCCAGCCGTCTTTTGCCGCTTCCGGATCGTAGCCAGGGCGGTAATCGGCGTAGAAGCCGTGTGGCGCTTCCGGGTAGACGTAGATTTGCGACTTGCCGTTGCCCTTGGCCAGGGCGGCGCGCATCTGCTCCACGGTATCGAGCGGGATACCCTGGTCCTTGCCGCCGTACAGGCCGAGCACCGGCGCTTTCAGGGTGGCAGCAATATCGACCGGCAATACTGGCCAGGCGGCTGTACGCTCGCCAACCAGTCGCCCATACCAGGCGACGCCGGCCTTGATACCAGGATTGTGATGGCTGTACAGCCAGGTAATGCGGCCACCATAGCAAAAGCCGGTAATGCCCAGCCGGGCAGTGTCTGCGCCGTAAGTGCGCGCCCACTCCACCACTCCATCCAGGTCCCGCATCACCTGGGCGTCCTCGGTTTTGCGGATGATGTTTGCCATCAGGTCGGCGATCGCTTGCTCACGGGTGGCATCGCCCTGGCGCACGAACAGGTCGGGTGCCAGCGCCAGGTAACCGGCTTTGGCGAAGCGGCGTGCGACGTCGGCGATGTGCTCGTGTACGCCGAAGATTTCAGAAATGACGAGAATTATAGGCAGCTTGGTCTTGCCTTCCGGATGGGCCAGGTAGACCGGAACCGTCTGGCCATCCACTTTGATATGGATGGTGCGGGCGGTCAGGCCTTTGCTGTCCGTGCTGACCAGGGTTTGCGCCTGGATTGGCAGCGCTGCGGCAGCGAAACCGGTGCCGATTGCGGCCTTGATGAAATCGCGGCGGTCCACGCCTACAGGCTGGCCAATCAGTGCCAAAGCGTCTTCTTGCAAATCTTTTATTGTTGTCATTTCAAGTAAGTTGACAAGGTTTGTCGGAGCAGACTGCCAAAATTTGTCAACGCTGACAAATTTTGGCGCTAAATTCCCCCTAACTGGCGACTTATCGTCACATCAGTGGGCTTCTTCCCAGTTGCAACCAACCCCGACTTCGGCCACGAGCGGCACTTTCAACTCCGCCACGCCCGACATCAGCTTTGGCAGCATGTCCTTGACCAGTGCCAGTTCGGCATCCGGCACTTCCAGCACCAGTTCGTCGTGCACTTGCATGATCATCTTGGTAGCCAGGCCTTCGCGCTCGATCCAGTCCTGCACTGCGATCATGGCCAGTTTGATCAGGTCAGCCGCCGTGCCCTGCATCGGCGCGTTGATCGCCGCACGCTCGGCGCCCTGGCGGCGCGGCCCGTTTGGCGAATTGATCTCCGGCAGCCACAGGCGGCGGCCGAACACGGTCTGCACATAGCCGCGCGCCTTCGCTTCGGCACGGGTTTCGTCCATATAGCGCTTAACGCCGGAGAAACGGGCGAAATAGCGGTCGATATAGTTCTGCGCCGCGGTACGGTCGATGCCCAGGTTCGCCGCCAGGCCGAAGGCGCTCATGCCGTAAATCAGGCCAAAGTTGATCACCTTCGCGTAACGGCGCTGTTCCGGCTGCACGTCCGACGGCGCCACGCCGAAGATTTCGGCAGCGGTCGCGCGGTGGATGTCCTCCCCTTCCGCAAAGGCGCGCAGCATCGCTTCGTCGCCCGAGATGTGCGCCATGATGCGCAGTTCGATCTGCGAGTAGTCGGCCGACACGATGTGCGAGCCGGGCGGCGCGATAAACGCTTCGCGGATGCGGCGGCCTTCGGCGGTACGCACCGGGATGTTTTGCAAGTTCGGGTCGTTCGACGCCAGGCGGCCGGTGATCGCGACTGCTTGCGCATAGTTGGTATGCACGCGGCCGGTGAGCTTGTTGATCATCTTCGGCAGCTTGTCAGTGTAGGTCGACTTGAGCTTGGCCATGCCACGGTATTCCAGGAGGACTTTCGGCAGCGGATAGTCTTCTGCCAGCTTTTGCAGCACTTCCTCGTCGGTGGAGGGCGCGCCGCTCGGGGTCTTTTTCACCACCGGCAGTTCCAGCTTGGTGAAGAAGATTTCGCCGATCTGCTTTGGCGAGCCGAGGTTGAACGGCTGTCCCGCCAGCTCATAAGCCTTCTGCTCCAGTTCCAGGATGCGGGCGCCCAGTTCGTTGGACTGGGTCGCCAGCAGGCCGGCGTCAATCAGCACCCCATTGCGCTCGATCTTCTGCAGCACGACAGCGGTCGGCAGCTCGATGGTGTTGTAGATGCGGGTCAGGCCTTCGTCGCCGGATACCTGGCCGTGCATGGCCAGGTGCAGGCGCAGCGTGATGTCGGCATCTTCCGCCGCATACTCGGTGGCGCGGCCGATTTCGACCTGGTCGAAGCCGATCTGGCTGGCGCCCTTGCCGCACACTTCTTCGTAGGCGATGGTCTTGTGGTTCAGGTGGCGCAGCGCCAGGCTGTCCATGTCGTGGGTGCGGTGCGATTCGAACACGTAGGACTGCAGCAGCGTGTCGTGCACGATGCCGCGCAGCGTCACGCCATGGTTGGCGAAGACGTGCGCGTCGTACTTCAGGTTCTGGCCCAGCTTGGGCTTGGTGGCGTCCTCGAGCCACGGCTTCAGTTTGGACAGCACCCAGTCGCGCTGCAGCTGCTGCGGCGCGTCCGGATAGCGGTGCGCCAGCGGGATGTAGCAGGCGACGCCCGGCTCGGTGGACAGCGAAATGCCCACCATCTCGGCCAGCATCGGCTCCAGCGAGGTGGTTTCGGTATCGAGCGCGGTCAGCGCGGCAGCGTCGATGCGCGCAATCCAAGCCTCCAGCTGTTCCTCGCTCAGAACGGTTTCGTAGCTGATGGTAGCCGGCGGCGCGGCAAACAGGTCGGCCGTAGCGCCAGGTGCCGGCGCGGCAGCCGCCGCACTGCCCGGCGCCGGGGCGGCCGGGGTCAGGCCGGACAGCTCGCGCAGCAAGGTCTTGAAGCCGTATTTGGTGAAGAAGGCGATCAACTGCTCGCGGTCTTCATCCTTGGCGCCCAGCGATTCGGAAATCGACATCATGTGGGCTGACAGGTCGCAATCCGTTTTCACGGTAATCAGCTCGCGGCCCTTCGGCAGCCATTCCAGCGCCGCGCGCAGGTTGCCGCCCACCACGCCGCCGATCTTGTCGGCGTTTTCCATGATGCCGGCCAGGCTGCCGTATTCCTGCAGCCATTTCAGCGCAGTTTTCGGGCCGCACTTGGCCACGCCCGGCACGTTGTCGACGGTATCGCCAATCAGGGTCAGGTAATCGATGATACGGTTGGGCGGCACGCCGAATTTGGCCAGCACGCCCGCCTCGTCCAGCTTCTCGTTAGTCATGGTGTTGATCAGGGTGACCTTCGGCGTAACCAGCTGCGCCAGGTCCTTGTCGCCGGTGGAAATCACCACCTCCAGGCCAGCCTGCTCGGCCTGTACCGACAGGGTGCCGATCACGTCGTCCGCTTCAACCCCTTCCACCATGAGGATCGGCCAGCCCATGGCGCGCACCGCCTCGTGGATAGGCTCGATCTGCAGGCGCAGGTCGTCCGGCATCGGCGCACGCGTCGCCTTATAGTCGGGATACATATCGTCGCGGAAGGTCTTGCCCTTGGCATCGAACACGCAGGCAATGTAAGCAGCCGGGAAATCGGCGCGCAGGCGGCGCAGCATATTGACCATGCCGTGCATGGCGCCGGTTGGGTAGCCTTCGGCGCTGCGCAGGTCAGGCAAGGCGTGGAAGGCACGGTACAGGTAGCTGGAACCATCGACCAGCAACAGGGTCTTTTGCATAGCGGGGAAGTGGTGTAAATCTCAATATTCCATTATCGCAGAGTTTTACAACGGGACAGGAGGGCATTTGATACAATGGTCAAACCAATAAATTGAACGAAATCCCATCATGCGCGCCCAAACTTCCTGGCTTGCTCTCCCCCTCGTCCTGCTGGCTACCGGCGCCCTGGCGCAATCCGCCCCGCCCCAGCCGCAGCAACTGGAACGCATCGAGGAAGTGGACAATCCAGTCACTGTCACGGCCAAGCCGGGCAGGGAAACCAAGATTGTGGAAAAGCGCGAAGGTGGCCGCGTGACCGAAGCCAAGGTCAAGAGCGGCGGAAGCACGTATACCGTCAAGCCGAATACCCCGGCTGGCAGCGCACTGCCCGGCGATGCCGCCGGCTCGGCCAACCGTGGCCCGCAGTGGACCGTGTTGGAGTTCGACCTCCTCAGCAAGAAGAAAAAACGCTCTGCCGAGGAAGCGGACAAGGAAGACGGCCCGCCGCCTCCACCGCCAGCCCAGCCGGCCGCGCCGACCAAGTAAGCGCGCGCCCCGTACGAACACTTAACCTGGTTTCTCATGGCAGTTTTTACCCCGGTCTCACTGGAAGATGTCGGCCATTGGATCAAGCAGTTCCCCCTTGGCAAAGCCGTCGCGCTGAAAGGCATCGCTTCCGGCATCGAGAACAGCAATTTCTTCCTGACTACCGAGCGCGGCGAGTTCGTGCTCACGATTTTTGAAAACCTGACGTTCGAGCAGCTGCCGTTCTACCTGCAGCTGATGCGCCACCTCGCCGAACACGGCGTGCTGGTGCCGGCGCCCGTCCCCAACGACCAGGGCGAACTGTGCGTGCCGCTGCACGGCAAGCCAGCCGCCATTGTCTCCAAGCTCGAAGGCAAGCCGCAAATGGCGCCGCAACCGGTGCACTGCGCGGCCGTTGGCGCCATGCTGGCGCGCATGCACCTGGCCGGCCAGGACTTCGCACTGCAGCAGCCCAACCTGCGCGGCCTGGCATGGTGGCGCGAAGCCACCGCCGCCGTGCTGCCGCACCTGGCGCTGGAACAGGCCCACCTGCTGCACGACGAAATGAAATTCCAGGAAGCGCTGCACGCTTCCGCCGACTACCACGCGCTGCAGCGCGGCCCCGTGCACGCCGACCTGTTCCGCGACAACGTGATGTTCGACGGCGAACGCCTGACCGGCTTCTTCGACTTCTACTTTGCCGGCTGCGACAGCTGGCTGTTCGACGTCGCGGTGACCGTCAACGACTGGTGCATCGACCTGGCTACCGGCGCGCTCGACGAAGCACGCGTGCGCGCCATGCTCGACGCCTACCATTCGGTGCGACCGTTCACGGCCACCGAACACTCGCTGTGGCCTGCCCTGCTGCGCGCAGGCGCCTTGCGCTTCTGGATATCGCGCCTGTACGATTTTTATTTGCCGCGCGCCGCCGAAATGCTGACGCCGCACGACCCGACCCACTTTGAGCGCATCCTGCGCACACGCATTGCCGTTCCGGCCCCGGAGTTGTATTAAATGAGTAACATACCCGCCAGCGCAGGCCTAGCCTGGATCCGCGAAGGCTTCGCAATCTTCCGCAAGCAGCCCGGCGGGCTGATGCTGTTGATGCTGGCCTACCTCGTGGCGGGTGTCGTGCTGGGGATTATTCCCTTCCTGGGGCAATGGCTGCCGATGGTCCTGGCGCCGGTCTTCACCGCAGTGTTCGTGCAAGCCTGCGCTGCGGCCGACCGCAAGCAGAGCCTGACGCCCGAGATGCTGCGCCCGATCTTCCAGAAACCGATTTTCCCGCGCCTGGCAGGACTGGGCGCGCTGTTCGTGCTGGTGCTTGCCCTGCTGGCCATGCTGTTTGCATCCGTGGTTGGCATGGACACCATGCGCCAGTTGGCCGAGCAGCAGGCGAAGCCGGATGCTGCAGCAGCGGCAGCGGCGGCCAATGGCAACTTCGGCTGGGCCATGTTCGTGATTTTCCTGCTGTCGCTGCCGCTTAGCATGGCGATGCTGTTTGCCGCACCGCTGATCTTCTGGCAGCAAATGCGCATCGGTAAAGCCCTGTTCTACAGCTTCTTCGCAGTCTGGCGTGCGCTGCGCGCCTTCCTGCTGTACTTCCTGTGCTGGGTGGCGATCGTGATGCTGCTGACCAATGTTGTGTTGCTCTTGCTCGGCAAGACCTTGCTTGGCATGGCGGTGCTGCAGTCGTCGCTGATGATCATCGTGATGGTGATCCAGTGCTCGGTGTACGCGGCCTACAAAGCCATTTTTGGCGAGCCGGAACTGCCAGCCGCTGGCACGTAAGGCGGACCGCGACTCACGTAATGCCAGGTTTAAGCTCCCCCCAACTATCGGGAGAGCGTCCTAGTGCCTTGGACCTCACAGGGATGCGGGGGATTGTGCGTCGTTCAAGCTCAGATCCAGAGAAATGATTCAAGGTTTATCGGCCTGGCGATGGAATTTCCATGCGCCCTGACGAATCACCTTGTCAGCTGGAACGCCCAGTGGCGCCATCACTTCCTCGAACTCCTCCAAGGAGACGACGCGAGAACCGTTTACATGGAGACTTAGTTCCACGTACTCACCCTCCTCCGTTTCCCATGAATGCTTCTTTTCCCACGAGCTGAACGCTGCAACCCCACCGTTACTCAGGCGGATGAGGAAAGTGCGAACCGGGCCTGCACCACCTCCTTTGCGATCGACCGATACGCGTGCGTTATACAACGCAGAAAGCTCATCGAAACAATACGGAAACCACGCCACGGGCGTAATGTCGACGCGACCTATTTTGCCAATGGGAAGCCAATGAGGTAGATGCATAGTTTTTTTGCGCTTATCGTTGACACTTCGTTTAGGCACATCTATGTGTAAGTGCATCCAGCGCCCCTCCTACAAGGCTATTTTCGGTGAGCCGGAGCTGCCAGGCGCAGTGCCAAATCAATAGTCATTTAACTTGGCCAAATTCTGACGATTCTTTGTCGATGAAATCGACGAGCCATTGTGCGATATGGACCAGATCGACTTCGCGACCATCCTCAACGCGCTTGCAGATCATGGTCAGCGCGTTGAATTGAGTCGTCGTCTCCTTGAAACGGAGAGTTGGATCGGTTCCGTATTCGTCGGTCACCAGGGACCAGTTCAAGCCTGGAATATGGTGAATCAGCGAATCCCCAAAGCACACGCCAAGAGCTTGCAGCTCCCAGGTTTGCTGTTTGGTCAGTAGCTGCTTATCCACGATGGCTTGAAGGATCGCGAAATCTTCCTTGTTCCTCGCCAGGTGCTTGCCTGGGAAGTGTTTTGACACCAGCCCCGCAACAACAGCGCGCTGCCTGTCCATGTCATTGGAAACGTCCGCTGGAATTGGCCCGAATCGCATCTTGCCAGAGTAGGCAGGGGCACGCCCTAGGCCCAAGGCATTGAGGCAGTATGTAATGAATTTGAGCATAGTAAGTTATGGCGTTTTGCCATAAGGGTCGACTTGGTCAGCCATTATAAGGTCCAGGCACAGGCGGACCTGAGCGGGCATTCATCAGGCCCGTCTCGATTCGATAACGAAGGCCGCACAGTGTATGTTCCAGTTCATCCTGATTGCACCAATACTCACCGATGGTACCGAAGTCCACATACGATGATTGGTTAAAGCCATCTTCGATGTCGTTGTACCAGATCACTGTATTTCCGATGATTCCAACCACCCAGAACCCTTCCCCAAGGTCTCCATAAGAATGCTCTTTCCACTTTTGAGGAAGAACGCGAACGCATTCCCACAACTTTGACTCGGGTGGTTCCATGCGTGCTTCCGCAGCAAGAATTAAGTCCCACAGTGCAGACTCGGTAATTGGTTCCCATTCCATGATAAGCAACTAAGTTGGTGATTAAACGTCGCGTTTCGCGCGAGTACTTCAAAATGCTGTGTTAGCGCCACTCTTGATGACGTCACTGCACCGACGAGCCCAGACCCTATTTTTCGACTTGATCTTCTCCAGCAAGGGCACCATTGGTTTTCCACGACGGACCACCGCGTCGCAAAGAGTAAGGGATTCTGCCCCGTCCCACCGAAGCGATTCATTCTCAAGAAGTCGAATCAGAGCCTTGCCGCCTTCGGGTAAATCCGCGAGTTGATAAATTATGCCGTCTTTAGCATTCTCCAGGCAGGCAACGCCTTCACCTCCGACATCTTCGAAATCTAGCCCACTTAACTTCAATTTGACCACGAGTGATTCGTAATCGCCCGTTGTAAAGTTTCGCGCGAGTCGAATGGCCACTTGAGCGCAATCCTGGGGATTTGTTTTTGCAAGCGCAACGAGATTCTGATAAGCCTTGCCGACACTCGTTCCATGGGCTTCCGCATATGAAGCAAATGAAAGCAGGATGGCAAAAACGTAGCGCGAGTTGATAGATCCGCAAAGCGAAGCGGTCATGGAGAGCATTTTCATCACCATGGCACCGGTGTCTGCGAACCACCGTGCAGGGCCTCTTCCGCGATGCGGCGAACGTCGCGGCCGGCTGGAAGCATGACCCCATAGAACACGAAATCCCCCTTCAGGAACAGGAGTGCGTATTTGTCAGTCGGCACGTGACTACCCCGAGTCCCGCCATATCCGCAGCCTCCCAGGCGGTATCGGACGCGCTTGCGGCCAGTACCCTTGAACGTGTGAAGAACTTCCAGTGCGGCCCAGCCCTCGCCATCTGCCACTGTTGCATTTTCCTTTCCGTTGTCGCCTCGATCCGTAGCGCGGGCAACGATAATGGAATCCGCTTCCTCCGCGTAGCGCTTCCGCAGTTCGCTCTCCGTTGGCATGCGCACGCCCGGCATAGGCGGCTGGCACGCGCGAGTCGACGGCGCATGCGCCACCAAGAGCGCAAAACTGACCGGCAGAACCATGCGCCATAGGCGACCGCGGCAAGCGGGCCGATATGCGGCGAGCACCTTATCGGACCGGGCGGACAAATGGCCCCTCCGGCGAGAACAGGAACACACCGCCATATTGCGTTGTGGCTTGGGTCACCGTTGCACGTACAACCCGGTCTTCTTGCAGCAAGAACTCAATCTTTTCCTTGCCGGTTGGGGCACGAAGAGGAATTGGCAGGACAACCAACACTGGCATTACCCCGCCCCAGATTGTGTCGAATTCGTAAGTCCATAGTTCGGCTTTCGGTTCATCCGAAATCGACTTAAGGCGCGTTGGGTTGCCCCAGTTTTCTCGCAACCATGTAGTGCTAGGCGTCGCAACCCAACGACCGTTTTGCTTATCGGATCCGGAGGGTATTATAGGCGGATCCGATGGGCCTGTAGATGGAGATCTTGCACTGACCGAAACGCTCGGCATTTCAGTTTGAGTTGTCTGTTCTCCGTATTTAATGAGAGCGACGCAGCCTTGTAAGGAGGAGCTAAATAGCAGGATCAAGAAAGTGTTCTTCAACCGTTGGATCTGATTCACGAGGGACGCTTCTAAAAAATAGGATCAATTGGAATAAGGGCGGCCGGGTTTACCTTGGCACTAGTGTCCTCATTTCATCATATCCTTGGCAAACGCACAGGAGACCTTTATGGTCGACGTTCCAAGCAGCGGAACTTTCCTGCTGCAGTTTGTCTTGCCGGGAAGTCGAAGCAAAACATCGACCTTGTCCTTGTTATTGCATACTTCAAGTTCTGTTTCGACAGTGCGGTTTGTCCGTACTGACTGCTTCTTACCGTCAATCCAGATTTCCGCACCGTGCGGCGAAGTCTGAATGTCAAAGGCAACTCGTCGCCGCTCACAGGGCACGAGAACAGGATGTGCGCACCATCCTCGTCCAGTAGGCGGACCGAATTGCGGTGTCGCCAGGACAATCGTAGCCGTACCGTCCTTATTCATCGTCACCTTCGGGCCAGCCCAAACAGCTTTCAATTCAGGTTTGCAATTTCTCTGGCTGATGCTCACTTCGTCTACGGTGACGTTCTTATCGTCTACCGCAATAGAAAAATCGAAGATGTAGTCATTGGGCGCATCGAGCGAGATCTTGTGAACACCCTTATCGAGCACGAGCGAGTCTCCCACGAAACCGATGATGTGTTGGCCCAGGTAGCTTCCCCCGTTTCGCTCAGTTTCCGTCATCTTCGCATTTGCCAATGCCGGCCCTTCCGCAACAATTTTTATCGTCGCAGCAGTTGCGCAAATTTGCACCTTTGCCAGCATGGCAGCAAGCCACACCTTTTTAACGAGGTCCAAGACCCTGGCTGAAGCGGGCATTATGAAATCCAGGAAGAAGCAACTGAAGTCCCCACAATATCTTTGGCCGGGCGCGCATAGTCCTCAAAATAAAACGCCTGGCCATCGTATAGCGGCGGGCCAGATCCCGAGAGGCTCCCCAGAAAGGGGCCAAGCTGGTCGAACGACAAGTAAAGTGCAGGTAACCTTAGCTGTACTCTTAGAGCGTTTGTGTACAGCCACGCCGTAGAAAGCTTGAAGCGCGTGAGCCGATTCCAATACAAGGCGGAAAATATCCAGCTAAGCACTTGGGAAGGGTCTTCCTCGATACGTCCGCAAGCCTCGACAAATTGAGGCCAGTCGCTTTCACAATTAAAAGTGCCTGGTTCGGCATCTACCGCTTTCGCGATCCTTGCGCTAACGCCTAGGATACAGTCGGACTGCAAACTGATTGCCCCGGACAGAGCGGCCTTTTCAAGCTCTCCCCACACCTTAACCAAGCGCTCAGCCAAGTCATAAGTACTGAGTTGCGAACAGGCCTGGACGTGGTGCTCCATGACAGCAATAGGCATAAACAACTGTCTCATCTCGCGTGCTTGCTGGTTCATATTGGATGAGGGCTGGCGAATTTGGCCGGCGGTGCACTGTCCATCAAAGCCCCGGTTTCCGCTACCAGGATGAACTTTTGCGTTTCCATCGACGCCATGGTTTCAGCCTCGATGACGATGACAAATTCTTCGGAGGTTATCGGGGCGACCTTCGCGACTTTATTACGTTCATTTTCTGTGGCCAGCCTGAATTGAGGATGACTAAACTCATTCGCACAAGAGATGTATGAGACGCCACTGAACCTTGCGGCGGGCCGAGAATAATCAATGCTGGTCCCACTGCAGAACTCCAGTGCGTAACCATCATAGGCGCGAATGCACCAGTCCCATCCTCCAAGAGAATTGAGCAATTCCAGAAAGGCTTTCATGAGTGGCCAAGCGAATGGTTAAGGTCCATCGACATGCCCCACATCCATGCCGTCATATGACTGAACCCCGAACTGATCAGCAATGCGGTACAACTGGCCATTGAGATCGTTCAACGAAGTTGGCGAGTGACGCTCGACCCGATCCATGCGCAAGAAGTAGACCGGGTGATCGTCATCCTCTTCCGGGTCGAGCGTTCCCACAAATTCGTAACCCAGGCGCTGCATATGATCGGCGATGGGAAGCAGCTTTTCTCGATCGGAGTCGACAAAGAAGTAAGACCACCGGCATTCGCCATCGATACTGAAGGAACAACGACCCGCCTCATGACTTTGACGGGTGTTTTCGAAGAACTCTTCGAGCTGCGCTAATGTAATCATGGACTCTTTATCTCTTTTCCCCGCTCACAGGACTAACGCCCTGTCCACTCATGCGTGTTAGTTCGACTGGAAAGTCAGGGCTGCGCGTCATTGCGTCGCGCTTCGCACATGGCCTCTTTGTAGCGGCGCAAACCCTTACAAAGGGTGCCATCCTCGATGTTGAAGACGTCAACAAGATCGGGATCGCGCATGCGAGCTGCGTTGTAAATCAACTGGCCCAGACGGAGGTCTGGATCAAGCATCCAAACTTCCCGGAGCTGTTCCAGGACCGTGTCGATTCTCGCGGGGTCGCGCATTCAAATATCCTAACGAGGCTGTAAAAGAACCCTGCTCAGCGCAATTTTGCGTCAGCCTCCAGGATCTCTACCAGCAGCTCAGTTGATTTTTTAATCACTCCGCCAGTTTGCCGCAAACTGCCAGTTTCAGGCAAGTAAAGACCTTTTCGCGTTCCAGAATGCTTTCTGCCATCAGCTTCACGCACATTGCGGAGTAGGAGGGAAGTGGCCGGCCGTTGATTGAATTGTCAGCGCCCACTGTGGCCAGGTAGATCACCGCTGGACGTTACGATAGCGCGGCGGCGAGGATGCCGAGTACTATGCGGCCTGGTGTAGGAGAAGCGGGATTGCTCATTTATCGCCTCAAAAATTCAAAGCTGAGTCTTGCCATGCCCACTGCAAAAGCCTCTTCAAGTCCGGGCGCCGTTCGCCAAGCACCCATGCAGCTATTGCGTGCTGAAAGCTAACGTCTGAATCGCCAAGCAGAATATTGCGCAGAAAGGCAGAAACACGATGCTGGAGGCGCAGATCTTCAACGGTCCAGTCCCTCCGATTGCACTGTGTAGCTATCGCGGCCCACAACAGTCAACGCATGCATTAGCTTCGCAAGAAAGAGGTGCTTGTCCTCTTGCTTGAGGACTGCCAACCATTCGCCTTCGATTTCAATTGACGTCTTCAAGGTATGTCGCACATAAAAATGTAACTGGCTGCCCCAGCACGCGTGTGGAAACTGGTCCTACGACAGCCATTGGATCACTGCCTCGCCTCGGGCAGCGGCATCCCGATAGAAGACTGCCAGTTGCTCATAATTCTCGAGCAAATAGTCCAATGCATCCACCCCATCGCGTACCCAGATTATGTCCGGATATATCTGCTTGCGCTCCATGTCCTGCGGATCAAACTTAGCACTCAGCGATTCAACAGTAATTGGCTCAAGAGCTTTCGCAACTTGCGCCACCTGCTCGGCCGAAAGGAATCGCGCTGGACCATACCCGACATCGGGACCAAATTCTTCACCTCCTATGACAGTTAAGCCAAGCGGCGCTTCTGCGCCTTCCGCCTCGCCCGTCAGCAAATAATGAAGCCCGTGCCAAGCCTTATCCAAGTCAATATAATTATCCGGCTCGCTATCACCATCATCTGGGTAAAGGAAGTCTTCGATTAAATCTTCATCTTCCCTCAGGCGTGCAAGGATCTCTTCCGACAACGACGTAAAACAGGCAACCATCCCCATAATTTAAAGCTCCTAAAAGTGAATTCCAACGTTCCGGTTGATCGGAATGTTATTGCTTGGATTCGGATCAGCCCCAACTTGCTCACTGACTCCCGTTTCGGGGGCGAATGCCACTTCTTTCCCATTAACCAGCTCAACCACGAACTGGTTGGGGCTCTTGAAGCCTATGTTACGCACCCAAGCAAAGTGGGAGGCAGTGCGCTGAAGTTGCTGCTTGTGCCCATAGAGTTGACCAAGTTTGATGGTCCGAACGAGCCTGCCCTGGTTGTAAAAAAACAGAACAGGCTCACTAAGTGTCACGTCCACTGGAACAAGGTTCATTCCGTCGTGCCCAACTACCACCGACTCGCCGTCATCTGATGGGAACAACCAGCGATGCCATCCGGGTATCGTCCAGGGGGCTTGCCCATTGACCTGTGAGGACACAAGCGTTACGTTTTTGCCTGGGTCCGAAATGGCGCAGAGCTTCCGAGCGGGGGAGCAAACTGTCAGCTTTTCGGGCGGAGGCGACGGACTATCGGCAAGCGCTGGGCTTGCAAGGAAAGCGGCTAAGGGAACGATAAGACTTTTCATAATGGGGCTGTAGGAAAAACAGAGCTTATTTACCGTCAGCGGCGAGTTCACGCGATCTTGCGTGGGGTGCAGATAATGGTGCCTTCGCCCTTTAACCTGGCATCGGCAATGCTTATCTCACTTGGCCAGAACCGATAAGATTCCCGAAGAATGCGACTGAACTTCATCTATACGAGTCCTACGTTGACGATCAGCGATCGCCGCCAGCCGCCCACAGAATTGCTTATTGGCGCAAATAGCTTCGCCTCATTTGGTTTCATTGATCGCGGCGCTTACGCTCACACGTGAGGCCGCTGCCATCAGGGGATGACGGGGCAAGGGTAACATTCCCGTCGCACGTCATCCGAGTGAAGCTTGGTAGAAGTCCTGAGCCGCCCATGTAGTTTGAGTCGTAAATAAGGATAAAGCGCTCTCCCGACGGCGAGAGCAGCGATGCCGACCACATCTCTGAATCGATGCCTTCACGCTGCATGGCAAACCAATGGGGAGCACCCTGGCTATCAGCCACCTTCGCGCAATGCCAAGCCCCCGTTGGGTCTTGGCCAAGCGACACTCGGCCACACGATTTGGCTTCGGATCCTACAATCGACGCAATCTCCGCCATCAAGGGATCTTTTTTAAGGTAGTTGTGCGATGAATTGCCGGTAGCACCATCCTGTGTTGGATTGCACGCTACCAAGAATAAGGACAGTGCAATTGCACTGAGTTTCGGGGTTCTGTCCATCAGCCTTAACGAGCCTGCATAAAAAATTCGTTCTCGGAGCGAGTTTGCGCCAAGCTCGGGAAATTTTGCCAGAAGCCCAGTTATTTTCCAGTGGAGTTTAAAGCGCCCGAATTCATTCAGATGTATAAATCGATCCGTGGCGCCTACTTCCCAGCGCCCAACCGGGGAAGTCCCCAGTCCGGTTGACTGCGAGGTTGGGCGGGCGTCAAACTGATACATCGCCGCTCTTTCCTTCGTTGAGTCGCATGGACAAATCAAGCGCATGTTTCTTCGACTTGCACGGGATCCGCACCATCCGCTTTCCAGTGTAGTTGTTGCAAACGAGCGGATTCCCAGCCCGTGCAGTGACAATCTTGTAGGGCCCTGCATCCGGAGGAACGAAATATCTCGACACGGCTTTAGTCTAGCGTTGCTGTTCAGCGGCGCCGTTAGGCGTCCGCTGAACCAAATGGTTAGGCTCTATTTCCATTTTCTTGACAGCATAGAGTCGTTTGGAGTCTTGTTCGCTTTGAATATGGTTCCGTCCTTCTTGACAATTGAAAGAGTGCCATCCTCGTTAACGACATAAGTTTCCGCGTAAGCTGCATCCCAGAAGACAGAAACAGATCGCTCATCCAATTCATACACAATTGGCCAGGAACAGCAACCGGCAATCAAAGTCCCATCATGCACCCGGAAATACTTTCCATTCATCTCTATAATGCTGCGCGTGTAGCGAATGCGAGCGTCATTCGGCTCTTGCCCGGGGTAGTCCCACTCGCCGATCAGTCGCCACTGTGCTCCTTGAGGTATGGACACCATGCGGCTCGCTTCACCGCCCTTCGAAGCTTGCGCTGCAACCGAAGCGACCGAAATGAATACCGCGAGTACTGCAGAAAATACAGATTTCATACACGGCCTGACGATTAGGCTAACCGGCGCGGCAAAGCGCAGCTTTGACACGTCCAGCGAACGAAGTGAGCGAGGTTGAGCAAGCTGTTAGGCATATGGTTCTTCATTCGTCTTTTCGCTGACTTGGACGGGTTGAAGCCCCGATCTCCTCACCATACAACAGTTCCGACAATTCCTCAGGCTTCATCCGCCTCATTTTTTGTTCGAGTTTCGGATCATAGGATCGGTCATTTGGATCGTGGCCCTTGTGCGCTTTTCGTCCGTATTGTTGAACGAAGCGACCAAGTTCCCCCGCCAGATTCGCGCTTGTTTTCTTCGGCTTCATTCGGCTAAAGTGCTAAATTCAGCCGCACCGTAGGCGTGGGTTGAAATGCTGAGTTGGGCTTCACTTTGAGCATAGGTCCACGGCACAGAAAAGAGTAAGCCCACCGCAGCCCAGAACGAAATTCGCAGCTTATGTGCGACAACTGTACCGCGCGCGACAATAGCAACGTCCCTATCCTGCATGAACTCTCCGCTTCGAAGCCTGCGGTACTGCTCAAGTTGGAAGAAATTAAGTCCACCATCGTCTTGAGATTTGTGGGTAGCATTATCTACTACCCGGCCTGTAGTCTCAGAAATCTGATCGCAGTAAGCAAAGAACTGAATCATGGCGGGTACCGCGTATACAGCGTAAGCAAGCCCGCCCAGAACAAGAACAACTATAGCGGCGTTACTCATCACATCTCCCGTAGCATAGCCCATCGAAATTCACCAATCACGGGCATGGTTGCATTCTGTTATGCCCAACGTGGCCGTTCAGCGGCTCCGTCAGGCGTCCGCTGGAACGAAAGGTTATGCTGAACTCCGTCTTCACACTTTACACAGATGGAAAACGGCCCGGTTTGTTCGATTGATTCTACCCACCATTGATCTTGCTTCGTACGGCCAGCTTCGAGATATTGACTGGAATGTTGATCGTACTTGTAAGACCTGAACGGATTCTCCAAAAAGTACACGATCAAGCCACAACCACCAACCGCACACCAACGCTCCTCGGCATCGATAATCGCAACGCTCGGATCACCGTAAAAATCTCCAATGGCCACGTCCGGACGATTTTCTCGGACGAGCAACGCCGTCTCGTATTCATGCGAGATTCGGAAGTTTGCCGAAGTGGCGAGATCAATACGAAGGCTTGGCATAACGTCCAAAGTAACTGGTTGCCGGAACGCGTAGCGTGGAGGCAGTCCAGTTGACTGCAAGGTTGGGCGAAAACAAGAAACAAAATTCAATCATTTTGATTACGCCACCATGTAACGAGTCCGTACACTGTCACCACAATCCCGCCAAAGAGCATGACAAAATCCCATACCAAATCCGACCACTCATTTCCAGCGCGGTGGCCCGCCACAAGCGTAATAGTGCCAACCAATGTCAGCAACGGACCAAGTACTAGCGCCGGCAATTTTTCCCATGGCAGTAACCACATAGATTTTCCCTCACCTCGCTTCGAAAAATTTACGAGGACTGAACTGTTTGGCCCAACGTAAATTCGACGTCATATTGACGTTTTAACAAACCTCATTATGACGCCTAACGCCGGGTCGATCAATCTCCCCTCAGCCAACTCCCCAACCACCGCCCAAACCGGCTGCCCAGGCGCTCCGCCGGTATAATGGCGGGATGCAAAATCTCCTCCACAACCTCAATCCCGAACAACTCGCAGCAGTCACCCTGCCACCGCAAAATGCCCTGATCCTGGCTGGTGCCGGATCGGGTAAAACGCGCGTGCTGACCACCCGTATAGCGTGGCTGATCCAGACTGGCCAGGTATCCCCGGCCGGCGTGCTGGCGGTGACCTTTACCAACAAGGCAGCAAAGGAAATGCTCACCCGCCTGAGCGCCATGTTGCCGATCAATACACGCGGCATGTGGATCGGTACCTTCCACGGCCTGTGCAACCGCCTGCTGCGCACCCACTACAAGGATGCCGCGCTGCCGCAGACTTTCCAGATCCTGGATTCGCAAGACCAGCTCTCGATGATCAAGCGCCTGCTGAAGGCGAACAATATCGACGACGAGAAGTTCCCGCCGAAGCAGGTGATGTACTTCATCAACAACAACAAGGAACAAGGCTTGCGCGCCTCGCAGGTGGAGGCCTACGACGCGCTGGAGCGCAAGCTGGTCGAGTTGTACCAACTGTACGACGACCAGTGCCAGCGCGAAGGCGTGGTGGATTTCGCCGAACTGCTGCTCCGCACATACGAGCTTTTGCTGCGTAACGAGCCGCTGCGCCAGCACTACCAGCAGCGCTTCCGCCACATCCTGGTCGACGAGTTCCAGGATACAAACAACCTGCAATATGCCTGGCTGAAGCTGATGGCGGGCCATGCCTCGCCTTTCGGCGGCGCGCTGTTCGCTGTGGGCGACGATGACCAGAGCATCTACGCCTTCCGCGGCGCCAACGTGGGCAATATGCAGGCATTTGAGAGCGAGTTCCAGGTCAAGAACCTGATCAAGCTGGAACAGAACTACCGCTCGCACGGCCACATCCTGGATTCTGCGAACCTGCTGATCTCGAACAACAGCCGCCGCCTGGGCAAGAACCTGCGCACCGACGCCGGCCACGGCGAGCAAGTTCGCGTGTACGAAGCCAGCTCGGACCTGCAGGAGGCGCAGTGGATCATCGAGGAAGCCAAGTCGCTGATCGCCGAAGGGGCTCTGCGCCGCGAGATCGCGATCCTGTACCGATCCAACGCACAATCGCGCGTGATCGAGCATGCGTTGTTCTCGGCCGGCATGCCGTATCACGTGTATGGCGGCCTGCGCTACTTCCAGCGCGCTGAGGTCAAGCACGCCATCGCCTACCTGCAGTTGATGGACAACCCGCACAACGATTCCGCTTTCCTGCGCGTGGTGAACTTCCCGGCACGTGGCATCGGTGCACGCTCGATCGAGCAGCTTCAGAATGCAGCGGCAACCTACAACTGCTCGCTGTACGCAGCCGTGCCTTACATGGTCGGCAAGGCCGGCAGCTCGCTGGCCGCCTTCACCAAGCTGATTGAAGGCGTGCGTTTCGAGACGCAGCAACTGGCACTGCCGGAGCTGGTGAAGATCACGCTGGATTCCTCCGGCCTGCTGCAGCATTACCAGAACGAGAAGGAAGGCGCCGACCGCGTCGAGAACTTGGAGCAGATGGTCAGCGCGGCCACCCAGTTCGTCTCCGAGGAAGGCTTCGGCCAAGGCGCTCCAGCGCATCTCGGCCCGCAGGCTTCTGCGTCCGCTGGCGCACAAGTGGTTGTTGCCGATGGCGTGGAGATCATCGACGCCGATGCACCGCTGGCGACCGTGATGTCGCCGCTGTCTGCCTTCCTGTCCCACGCTTCGCTGGAAGCCGGCGACAACCAGGCGCAGGAAGGCCAGGATGCGCTGCAACTCATGACCGTGCACTCGGCCAAGGGCCTGGAGTTCGACAACGTCTTCATCACCGGCCTGGAAGAAGGCCTGTTCCCGCACGAGAGCAGCTCGAAGGAAGAAGGCGGCGTGGAGGAAGAGCGTCGCCTGATGTACGTTGCAATCACGCGTGCCCGCAAGCGGCTGTACATGTCGTTCTGCCAGACCCGCATGCTGCACGGCCAGACGCGCTACAACATGAAGTCGCGCTTCTTTGATGAACTGCCGGAAGAGTCGCTGAAGTGGCTGACGGCACGCGTGCAGAACAACTGGTTCTCCACCGGTTCACGCAAGTCGGCGTGGGATGAAATGCCCTCCGTGCCGAGCGCCGACAACCGCCTGGCGGCGCGCATGAACGAACGCTCAGGTGCTTCCGGTGGCTGGCGCATCGGTGAATCCGTTGCCCACGCCAAGTTCGGCGAAGGCGTCATCGTGAACCTCGAAGGAAGCGGTGCCAACTGCCGCGCGCAAATCAACTTTGGCTCCTTTGGCATGAAGGTGCTCGACCTCTCGGTCGCCAAGCTGGAACGGCTCTGATGCAGCCAAGGGCGGAAGTGCCCGCATTTCCGCCTATCACTCTTCCTCGCGGACTGTTTGAGCAAGATCTAAGCTTCCCGAACTCTGGCATGACACGATTGGTGGATGCCAGCGAAGAAAGTCACGGATAAATGCAGTACCATTTCTCCAAAGAGGGGAAATGGAAAGTGCGCTACGAAGTCTGGGAAGATAAGCACGGCAAAGTGACGCGCTACAACTTGGCTTATATCAATCCCTTAATCCATCCAAAAGATAATGGCCGAGTCTTCGGCTACGACAACGCTCATGGTGTCCATCATCGCCACTATATGGGCAAAGCGGAAGAAATCATTTATCGTGGATTTGGCGACATTCGGGCCCGCTTCAACCGCGACTTGGCATCACTATTCAAAGGGATGCAATCATGATGAAAATGATGATCGTTAAAGTCGAGAGCTTTGAAGAAATGCTCCGCTGGAGCGAAGAGCTTGCTCAAATGATCGATCGTGGCGAGAAGATCCCGGAGTCATGTATCCGCAGCTTTGAAGACCCAGAGGATCTGCTGGCATTATTCACGCCTTCCAGACATAAACTGCTGGCTGAGGTCCTGCGATGCCCAGGATCAGTCGACGAACTTTCAGCGCGTCTCCAACGAATGCCTGTCGAAGTCGAACAGGACGTGCGCGCACTAGTCGAGACAGATATCCTCACTATGGAGCAGGATGTAGTGCATCCCATCGCCGAGGCAGTCATTTTCGAACCAAGTCCACAATTTGCCCCCGAGGTCTAATCCCCCTGCCCCAGGACACCGGATTTCACCGCCTGCGATTATGCGTTTACGCATAGCCCAAACGCGATTATTGGGAATACCCATGCGACAAAGCATAGCCTACAGTGGGCGCCATCGTCACCCACATTCTCATCGGAGGCTATACATGGAAACCCTTCTGATCCCAGCTTCGCTCCTCGCTGGCGGCCTGCTTGCGGTGCAGGCGGGCGCCAATGCGCAACTGTCGAAAGCGACTGGCAGCCCCTTCGCGGCGACCACGCTGCAACTGTCGGTCGGCACGCTTGCGCTGCTGGTGCTTGCCCTGCTTACTGGTACGTTGACAGCCATCGCCGCCCTGCCACACGTGCCGTGGTGGCATGCAGTTGGCGGCGTGGCGAGCGCTTTCTACGTCGTCTCGACGATCCTGCTGTTTCCGCGACTCGGCGCGATCGTTTCGGTGGGTCTTTTCATCGCCGGCCAAATGCTGGCTTCCTTTGCGCTTGATGTCACCGGCCTGGCCGGCGGCACGCCACGAATGATCGATACTCCGCTCGCCATCGGCATGCTGGCGATTCTTGCGGGCGCCGCGATCATTGTGAGGGGGCAGTCTGGCCAGCAGTCGCAGTCCGTTAGCGGCAAGGCTGGCTGGATTGTCCTGGCCCTGATGGCTGGAGCGGTTCTTCCGGTACAGGGAGTCGTGAACGGCTTGCTGCGGCATGATCTCGGCGCACCATTCGTGGTCGGTGCGGTGAGCTTCCTCGTCGCTACGCTGGCGATGGCTGTGGCGCTGCTGTTCTCTGCTACCGTGCTGCGTGCTCCGGCGCCTACCCTGCAAGGACTGCCGGCCATGCCATGGTGGGGCTGGCTGGGTGGATTCGCCGGCGCGATTTACGTGACCACCGTATTCACCGCCATTCCGGTCATCGGCGCATCGGCTGCGGTCGGGCTGACGGTGGCAGGGCAGCAGGTGGCCTCTGTCTTCGTGGACCGGCATGGGTGGTTCCGCCTGCCGAAACGCGACGTTTCACCCCTGCGCCTTGCGGGAGTTGTGCTGCTGCTCGCTGGAGTGGCAATCATCAAGCTGATGTGAGAGCCTAGTCCGTTTGCGGCTTGTTTCTGAACAGTTTCACTTTCTCCGTGCTATCATCGGGTATGAGGTCCACCACCTCCGCAAGCCGCACGGGTTGGGGATTCAACTTGATGATCGCCAGCCGACGGATTGGAACTCCGGAGCGGCGGTATGCCTGGAGCTTGTGGTGTCCGTCAATGACAAAATCAGCCCACGAACTTCCTCCCGTCAGGGTGACTACGACCGGCCTGTCGCCGTCGGCAAGGCGACGGTCGTAGTCTCGAACGGTTTCCTCGTGCAGCGAAGTTCGCGGCTGGGTAGCCAAAAGGGCGCCAAATCCAGCATAAAAATTAGTCATATCCGAGCCAAAGTCAACGACATAGGTGTCCGGGGACATCTCTTCCAGCTCGAGCTTGTATTCCCCAGCCGCCAGAATCGAAAGCAGCTCAGGGAATGAATCGACAATGGACTCGGCCATGCGCGCGCCTGCCACCGAATCCCTGAATCTCTGAACTGCCTCATGTGGATTCGTAGCGCTCGAACGAACCAGGTTCTGTCCAATGCTCCCGTTGAAGTCGCTCCAGAAATAAGCGGCCGGCTGTCCCGCCACAAAGAGCGCGGTATCAAAGTCGTCACCGCGCACGTCGAGCGGGCCATCTGTGTTCACCATCACATACTCTGTCCGCAGGATCGTCATTGCGCCAGCACTTTCGTCATAGGGATTTCGTCATAGACCACGCCATCAACGACTAGTGCGGCAGGCTCATAGCCCCAGGCCTTGAAACCTAACGATTCATAAAGCTTCTGCGCTGGTTCATTTCCTGCTGTGACCGCCAGGTTGACGTGGGTGACGCCTTGCAGTGAAGCGGCGCAATCCAGCGCATATTCCACCAGCTTGCGGGCGGCGCCTTTTCCCCGATGGTTGCTGGACACGTACACGCCACGGATGTGCGCGCGGTGATTCTGTTTTGGGCTGCTGTCGCGATCGACTCGTGCGATCGCGATAAGCGCCTCACCGTCATACACGCCAAGATAATCCCGCCCCGATCCGGGCGACAGGCGCCGCTCGATTTCGCTGAGGGGTGTGGACGATTCGTCTTCGTAGCTTGCCGTGAATGCCGACGGCGCCTCGCGCAAGCCCTCCAGGCGCAAGGACTGGTAGGCGGCGGCGTCGCTGGGTTTCAAAAGTCTTGTATGCATTGTGCTGGCATTGTACTGAATGATGGGTTTTCGCCACATCTTGTCGCGAAACCGACAAGCTGATGGAGGAGGCCTTGAAGCTGCCGCAGGAAGTGCGAATATGCGCTCCACACATATGAAAGGAGCACACATGAATACCCACAACGACCTCGCCGCGATCAACCAGAAAATCCTCGCCGACGGAGAATCCCTGCCGCTGGTGCAATTAAAAGACGGCAGCAAGGTGCAAACCGGCACTGTCGCCACCATGCTGCGTAATATCGAGCTTTATAACGCTGGTGAGCGCGGCGACATCGAGCAGCAACTGGAAGCTGCCATCCCGACTGTCGCCAAGGTTGGCCTGTTTGAACTGTTTCCGCCGGAAGAGTGGATTGCAGGTGACAACCCAGGCCGCCGCCTGGTTGGCACCCTCGCAGCCAAGTATCTTGCCTTTAAGTAGTTAATTTCTGCGGGGATTTTTTTCTGCTAGATTGAGGAGAGCGCTGTCCGCACTGCAATACTCAACAAAAAGGGTTGCAATGTTCGACTACCTGATCCTCGTTCTGGGCGCGCCCGACAGCAGCGTGCTGTATCTTGGCCACTACGATCCCGTGCTGGTCATCCTGTCGGTCGCGGTCGCCATCTTCGCCTCCTATGCTGCGCTGCTGGTTGCGCAGCTGCTGCCTTCCGCTGCCAACCGCGCACGCCGCGCAGCATGGCTGGCAGCGGGCGGCTGCTGCCTGGGCCTGGGCATTTGGGCCATGCACTTCGTTGGGATGCTGGCCTTCACCTTGCCCTGCACGAATAGTTACGATGCCGGCCTGACGCTGCTGTCCACCGTGCCCGGCATGCTGGCCAGCGCGCTCGCGCTGCACGTAATCAGCCAGGGCCCGCCCAACACGTTGCGCTTGTGGGCCGCCGGCACCTTGCTGGGCGCGGGCATCGGCGCCATGCACTATACCGGCATGGCCGCCATGCAGTTTGACGGCATGATCCAGTACGACTTGCGCCTGTTCCTGCTGTCCATCGTGGTGGCGGTGGCGATGGCGACCCTGGCCCTGTGGCTCAAATTCCGCCTGGCTCGCCTGAAGGGCCGCTGGGCCTCGCCGCTGTGGAGTTCTGTCGTCATGGGGCTGGCGGTGGCCTGCATGCACTACACCGCGATGGCCGCTGCTTATTTCGTGCGCGATAACCGGGGAGCGGGCGCGGCGGCGGGCGTCGCCGAATCGGCCCACATCAGCCCCAGCACCTTGGCTGCCTCCGTGCTGGTATTTACCAGCCTGCTGATCGTGGTCACGATTGTCGCCACCTACGTCGGCAAGCGCCGCCTGTTCTCCTTCGAACGCTCATACCGCCTGATCGCAATGCTGATCCTGGGCTGGAGCCTTGTCGCCTGGCTGGCCGCCAGCTACTTCCAGCAGCGCATGGCCGACGAGTTGTACCAGCGCGAACTGCAAGTCGCGCAGGACCAGGCTGACAATGTAGCCAGCAGCATCGAGGAAAGCACGGCCCGCCTGCGCGGCTTTGCCTTGATGCTGTCGCGCGATGCCGGCATCCGCAGCATCGCTTTGCAGGGTGCGACGGATCAGGCGTCCAATGAACGGCTGGCGCAGACTGCGCGTGCACTGAAGGTGGACAGCATGTTCCTGCTCGACGCCAACGGCAACTGCATCGCTACCAGCAATCTCGCCGAGGCCGCGTTTTACGTCGGCCGCAATTTCGCCAGCCGCGACTACTTTATCCAGTCGCGCGCAAAGGAGGCGGGGCATCAGTACGGCGTCAGTCGCGATGGACAGTCGGGCGCCCTGTACTACGCGCACGCCGTGCGCGATGGCGACAGGTTCCTCGGCGCCGCGGTGGTCAAGCTGAATGCCGCAGCGCTGGCGGCGATGGCCGGGCAAACGCAAGCCTGGGTGACAGATACCGACGGTGTCATCATCCATTCTGCCAACGCCGCCCTGCTTCACCAGGCGTTGCCGGCAGCCCGGGTGAGCCAGCTGGAACCAGCCCAGCGCCGCCAGCGCTATGCGCGCGACAAGTTCAATACCGTCACGCTGGAACCGTGGGACCGCGAAGCCATGCCGGCCGTGGCGCGTATTGCCGGTGCGCCCGTGCCCAGCGTACTGGCGACGCGCACGCTGTCCGACGGCAGCCTGTCCGTCACGGTGCCGCGGCCTTTGCCAGCCCTGCTGCACCAGGGCACACGGCGCTTCTGGCTCTTCCTGCTGATCGAGTTTGCCGGCAGCATGCTGGTCGCCGCGAGCACCGCCACAGCACTCTACCTGCGCGAAAAACAGAAGGCAGACGCCGACTTGCGCGTCGCCGCCACTGCTTTCGAATCACTGGAAGGCATGGCCATCACCGACGCCGACCACGTGATCCTGCGCGTCAACCGCGCCTATACCGACATCACCGGCTTTTCCGAGCGCGATGCGCTGGACCGCGAATTGCTGGTATGCGACGAACCGGCGCTGCAACAGCGCATCTGGGAAGGCGTGGCAGAGCATGGCGCCTGGCAAGGCGAGGTCTGGCAACTGCGCAAAGGCGGCGAGCGTTTCCCCTGCTGGCTCGTTGTAACGGCCGTGCGCGATGCGGCCGGCGAAATCACCCACCATGTATGCGCGCTGACCGACATCACCGAGCGCAAGGCCTCCGAGCAGGAAATCCGCAACCTGGCGCTATTCGACTTCCTGACCCAGCTGCCGAACCGGCGCTGCCTGATGGACCGCTTGCAGCATGCGCTGGCAGCGAGCGCGCGCACCGGCCAGTGCGGCGCCCTGCTGTTCATCGACCTGGACAACTTCAAGGACCTGAACGACACGCTGGGCCACAACGTGGGCGACATGCTGCTGCAGCAGGCCGCGCGCCGCTTCGTCGGCTGCGTGCGCGAAAGCGATACCGTGGCGCGCCTGGGCGGCGACGAATTCGTAATCATGCTGGAAAACCTGTCCGACGATACGGAACTTGCGGCCGAACAGGCGCGCGCCATCGGCGCCAAACTGCTGGCGCGGCAAAACGAGCCTTACACCATGGGACCGCACCAGCATAGCTGCACTTCCAGTGTCGGCATCACGGTGTTCCGCGGCGAACAGGAAAGCCTGGAAGACCTGCTGAAGCAGACCGACCTTGCGATGTACCAGGCCAAGGCAGCCGGCCGCAATACCATGTGCTTCTTCGATCCGGCGATGCAAACCGTGGTCAGTGCGCGCGCCGCACTTGATGCGGACTTGCGCCAGGGCCTGTCGCTGCAGCAGTTCCTGCTGCACTACCAGCCGCAAGTCGATGCCGAGGGCCGCATTACCGGCGCGGAAGCCCTGCTGCGCTGGCAGCATCCGACCCGCGGCCTGGTGCCGCCAATGCAGTTCATTGCAGCGGCAGAAGCATCCAGCCTGATCCTGCCGCTTGGCGCCTGGGTACTGGAGCAAGCCTGCGCCCAGCTGGTGGCCTGGGCGCGCGATCCGGCGACCGCCGCGCTGGAACTTGCAGTGAACGTCAGCCCGCGCCAGTTCTACCAGGCCGACTTCGTCGAACAGGTCATGGGCGCGCTGGTGCGCAGCGGCGCTTCGCCGCGCTTGCTGAAGCTGGAATTGACCGAAGGCTTGCTGCTGGACGACGTGGAAGCTTCGATCGCCAAGATGACGCTGTTGAAGGCGGCCGGCATCGGCATCTCGCTGGACGACTTCGGCACCGGCTATTCTTCGCTGGCTTACCTCAAGCGGCTGCCGCTATGCCAGCTGAAGATCGACCGCTCGTTCGTGCGCGACATCCTGCACAACGCCGACGATGCGGCCATCACCAAAACCATCCTGACGCTGGCCGACAGCATGGGGCTGTCGGCCATTGCGGAAGGCGTGGAATCGCTGGAGCAAAAGAACTACCTGGCACGCCAGGGCTGCCGCGCCTTCCAGGGCTACCTGTTCGGCGCACCGTTGCCAGTGGCCGAATTCGAGGCGCTGCTGCTGCCGGAGCAGCGGGCCCGCGCCTGAAAAATGGGGACGTACCCCATTTTTTACTGCACGCCAGCCGCCGGGCCGCTGATGCGCACCGGCGCCTGGTAGCCGTCCGGCTTGTCGCCCAGCGGCGCGGCGCCCGACAGCATGGTCTGCATGCCAGGCGTGAAGAAGGTATAGGGATAGCCCGTTGTCCTGGCGCTGACCGCATCCAGGCGCTCACGCAGCTGGGCCGGCAGTTCGAAGTCCAGCGCGCCCAGGTTGTCCTGCAACTGCGCCAGCTTGGTCGCGCCCACCATCACGGTTGCCACGCCCGGACGATTGGCGACCCAGTTCACCGCCACCTGCGCCATGCTGCGTCCAACTTCGTTCGCCACCTTTTCCAGCTCCGCCACGATGGCGAAATTGCGCTCGTTGAATTTGGCGAAAGCCGGATTGTTCGAACCACTCATGGTTTGCAGGCGCCCTTCGCCGAACTGGCCGCCGTTGCTCGGCTTGTATTTGCCGGACAGCAGGCCGCTGGCCAGCGGGCTCCAGACCATCACGCCCATGCCATGCTGCGTGCCCAGCGGGATGTATTCGTCTTCAATCGCGCGTTCGGCCAGCGAGTACTCCATCTGCAGCGTGGACAGCCTTTCGTAGCCGCGCAATTCAGCGATTGTCTGCATGCGGCTGGCGTACCAGGCCGGCACGTTCGACAAGCCGGTGTGGCGCACCTTGCCGGCGCGGACCGCATCGTCCAGCGTGCGCAGCACTTCTTCCGGCTGCGTCACCATGTCCCACGCATGCACCAGGTACAGGTCGACGTAATCAGTGCCCAATCGTTGCAGCGAGCCCTCCAGCGCGCGCATCAGGTGCTTGCGGCCGTTGCCACCAGCGTTCGGATTGGACGGGTCGCTGCTGTAGGAAGCTTTGGTGGCCAGCACGATCTTGTCGCGCAAACCGCTCTCGCGCACGAATTCGCCGACCCAGCGTTCCGATTCGCCGTTGGTGTACAGGTCGGCCGTGTCGACCAGGTTGCCGCCGGCTTCCGTGTAAGTCATGAACTGCTCGCGCGCGCTGGCCTTGTCGGCGCCCCAGCCCCAATCGGTGCCGAAGGTCATGGTGCCAAGCGCCAGGCGCGAGACGCGCAAGCCGGAACTGCCGAGGGTGTAGTACTGTTTAAGGGACATGCTTTCTCCATGGTAGTTGTTGACGATGAGGAAATGCCAAAACAACAATACCATGGATTCTTTTGGCCCGCGCGACCGCACGGGCCGTGCGCAACTTACATCACCGGCTTGGCGCTGCCGTTGCTGATTGCCTCGTCGATCAGGGCGCGCGAGGCTTTGTCCGCTTCGCGTGACAGGCGGCCGTGCTCGCGCCCCAGTTCGCCCATCTTGCGGCCCATTTCGGCAAGCGGCTTGGAGGCTTCGGCAATGCGGGCGTGCATGGCGGCCGTTGGCGCCTGGCGGGCTGCCAGCGCGGCGTGGCGGGCCGCGATTTCACTGCCCTGGCGCGCCATTTCGGCCGACAGCGGTTCCAGCTGCTTGCGCAAGTTCTCGAGGTCGATTTCGATCCGGGCGCGGGTCTTGTCGTCGGCCATTTCCATCTTGCGGCTGGCTTTCTCCATGGCGCGGCCGATGCGTTCCTGCTGGCGTGCGGACAGTTCCAGCTTGCGCTCCAGTTCGCGCTCCAGGGCTTGCTGTTCTTTGCTGCCCATTGCGGCTTCGACTTCTTTTGCAATCTGCTCGCTCATGGCATCCAGTTGCTTGCCCTGCGCGTCCATCAGCTTGCCTTGCTCGTCCATGATCTTGCCGTGGGCTTCGGCGGGCTTCCAGAGCTCACGTACCTTGCCAAGCAGGACCGGGTCCTGGATCACGTAGGATTTGCCGTTTTTGCGGACGTAAATGAATTCACCTTTGGTGTCCTGGCGCAGCCGTTTCAGTGTCGCGAGATCGCTTGGGGCGCCGTGGAAGCCGTTCACCGACAAGTGCTTGTCGTTGTCGCGCACGTAGGCGTAAGCGCTGCGGCTGTCGTCATCGATCGAAATGTAGCTGCTGCTTTCGATTTCCCTCAGCTCCTTCGGCAGCTTTGGCGGCTTCGGTGGCTTAGGAGGGGCTGGCACGGCGGCCATCGGTGCGGCGGGCGCCGGCGGTGAGGCCATTGGCGCCGCTGGTGCCGGCGGGGCTGGCGGCGCGGCGACCGCCGGTGGCGCAGGCGGAGCCGGCGGTGCGGGTTCAACGTCGTGCGGCTCGTCGGCGTCGGCGACGTGCATGGCGGCGGCGGGGGCTGGTGCCGCATCGGGTGCGGCCGCGGGTGCTTCGGCGGCGTCAGGAGCCGGCGCGGCCAGCGCCGCTGGTGCGGCAACGGCGCTGGCGGCCGGGAGCGACACTGCTTGCGGCATTGCGTGGGCATACAGCGCGGCGAAGGCAGCAAAAATTCCTAACAGCGGGGTCGCCATCTTCCAGCTCAGTGGCTGTGCATCGGGACGAATCAGGCGTTTGATACGGGACATGAGGTCTCCTCCGTTTGCCGCCGGGGCAGCAAAGTGATTGGTGGTGAACTGGAACTTGTCCAGCTCTGAAAGTGCAAGTGCCAGGCGCCGCGGTTCGCCAAGCGTGCTTGCGGCTAAGTCGTCTGCTATCTGTTCGCGTTCGCGGCGGATGCATTGCGACAGCATCCACACGCTGGGGTGGTAGAACAGGAATATCTCGATGCCGCTCTGGACCAGGTTGACCAGGTAGTCGTGGCGGCGCACATGCGCCAGCTCATGCGCCAGCAGCGCTTCCAGCAAATCGGGCGGCAGTCCGCTGACCAGGGAGGCCGGCAGCAGCACAATGGGGCGCAGGATGCCGGCCGTGATCGGGCCTTCCAACGCATCGTCCGAGATGCCGAGCCGCACCGCGCGGCGGATGCCCATGCGCCGCGCCAGTGCCGTGGCGCGCGCTTGCCAGGTGGCATCGGCGTGATAGTGGTTGGGCAAGGTGCGGACGCGCACCCATTGCAGGCCGAGCGACAGTCGCAGCGTCATCAGGGCGGCGCCGGCGGCCCAGAGCAGCACCAGCCAGGGCATCTGGCGGCGCAGCAGGTATTCCCAGGAGGCCATGGCGTCGACGTCGACCAGGGCTGTTTCGGCTGCCATTCCGTCCGCTGCGCCGGGGATGGCGGCGATGGCGCTGGCTTCCAGTGGCGCTGGCAGCACGTAGCCGGTGTCGTAGGCGTCGGCCAGGCGCCAGGCGAAGTTGGCCAGCGGCAGAGCGGCGCACAGCAGCAAGGCGGTGCAGGCCACCAGGTAGCGCGCTTGCGGCCTGGCGTTGCGCAGGGCGTGCAGGAGCAGTGCCGCGACACAGCCGATCAGCAGGCCTTGCCACAGGAAGTGCAGCAGGGACCAGCCCAAGGCGGGGATGACGGCGTTCAGCAGGTTGCTCATGGCGGGCGGCTCCGGTTGTGGTGTCCTTGCAAACTAGATTAAATGATCTAGAACTTTGTGTCTAGAACTTTTTGTCTAGATCGGGGTGCAAGTGCTCAGGGGCCAATGTAGCAACGCACTGCGGCGCGGAGTGGGGATTTGCGATGGATTGCGATTTTCGCTGCCTGGACGGCCTAAAACCGGTACGGCGGTGTCTGACCCGCAGGGTCAGACACCCGATGTGCGGGGTTAGTAGACAACCACGGAGCGGATCGATTCGCCGCGCTCCATCAGGTCGAAGCCTTCGTTGATGCGCTCGAGCGGGAGGGTATGGGTGATCAGCTCGTCAATTTTGAGCTTGCCTTCCATGTACCAGTCGACAATCTTGGGCACGTCGGTGCGGCCGCGCGCGCCGCCAAAGGCAGAGCCCAGCCAGTGGCGGCCGGTCACCAGCTGGAATGGACGGGTCGATATCTCCTGCCCCGCCGCGGCCACGCCGATCACGATCGACTTGCCCCAGCCTTTGTGGCAGCACTCGAGCGCCTGGCGCATCAGCTGCGTATTGCCGACGCACTCGAAGCTGTAATCGGCGCCGCCATCGGTCAGCTGCACGATGGCGTCGACCACGTTCTCGACGTCGCGCGGATTGATGAAGTGGGTCATGCCGAACTGGCGCGCCATCGCTTCGCGCGCCGGGTTGATGTCGATGCCGATGATCTTGTCGGCGCCCACCATCTTCGCCGCCTGGATCACGTTCAGCCCAATGCCGCCCAGGCCGAACACCACCACATTGGCGCCCGCTTCCACCTTGGCGGTGAACAGCACGGCGCCGACGCCGGTCGTCACGCCGCAGCCGATGTAGCACACCTTGTCGAACGGCGCGTCGGAACGGATCTTGGCCAGCGCGATCTCCGGCACCACGATGTAGTTGGAGAAGGTGGAAGTGCCCATGTAATGGAACAGCGGCTTGCCGTCCAGCGAGAAGCGGCTGGAACCATCGGGCATCAGGCCCTTGCCCTGGGTGGCGCGGATCGCCTGGCACAGGTTGGTCTTGCGCGACAGGCAGAATTTGCACTGGCGGCATTCCGGCGTGTACAGCGGGATGACGTGGTCGTCTTTCTTGAGCGAAGTGACGCCTGGACCGACATCGACCACCACGCCGGCGCCTTCATGGCCGAGGATGGCCGGGAACAGTCCTTCCGGATCAGCGCCGGACAGGGTGTAGTGGTCGGTATGGCAGATGCCGGTGGCCTTGATCTCCACCAGGACCTCGCCGGCGCGCGGGCCGTCCAACTCCACTTCCTCAATGGTCAGCGGCGCTCCGGCCTTCCATGCAACTGCTGCTCTCGTCTTCATCCCTGTACTCCAAATCTGGTAAAGACGACAGCATAGCTTAACTCCTGATTGCCAGCATGGACTCCAGCCCCAGCATATGCGACACGGTGCGCCACAGCTGGCGCGGCGAAGTCCAGGGCTTGGGCAGGAAAGCGTGGGCCTGGTGATGCAGCATCGGCTGGCTGGCCGAATACAGCAGCACCGGGGTGCCCTGGCCGGTCTGGCGCATGGAGCGGATCAGGGCATGGCCGTCGCCGTCCGGCAGGTCGGGATCGATCACGACCAGCGCAAACTCGCCGTGCTGCAACTGGCTTTGCGCCTGGCTGTAGCTGGACGCATGCACCACCTGGATTTCTGGCGCCAGCAAAGTCGCCAGCACCACGGCGCTATCTTCATCGCGATCGACGTGCAGCACCCGTGGCGCCGGATGCAAATCAAATGACATGTTCATGAAGCGGTTCTCCGCACTGCAGGGGGATGGTCGGCGGAGCTGGGCCGAAGGATGTTGCCGGGCCGCGAAGGAGGGGCGGCCGCTGAGGGTGTTGCGGTGGGCGAGTTGGGGCCCACCGCATTAGTTTAATGCAAGGACATGGCCTGCGGAAAGATTTATTTTTTCAGCCGTGCATTAAACGCAGCATGCAAGCCGTTCAACATTTCTTCTGCGGCCAGAAGCTGGTCGGCGACTTCATTGATCTTGCGCCGGCTGGAACGGGCGTGGTCGCGCAGCACTTCAAAAGCGGTGTTGCGGTCGGTCTGGTACTTGCACATCAACAGTCCCACGGCCAGGCTGGTCTCGCGGCCGGCCGCCAGTGCTGCGTTGAGGTTGATTTCGGTGCGGCGCAGCTGGCGGATCTCATCGGCGCGTGCCAGGCCGGCTTCAAAGGCCGGCATCAGGTGGTGCTCGTCGACCGGCTTCACCACGAAGCCCACCGCACCGTAGGCGGCCGCCTGCTTGCCGGCATCGGCATCGCCGCGGCCGGAGAGGAACATGAAAGGCACGGTGGTGTTGCGGTTCAGCTGCTTGGCCAGTTCCAGGCCCGACATGCCGGGCATGTGGATGTCGAGCAGGGCCAGGTCGGGCTCGCGCTCGGCAATCAGGGCCAGGGCCTGGTCCGAGGAATGCGCCAGCATCGTGTCGTAGCCGGCGCGGGACAGCAATTCGCCCAGGAACTCGGTCAGGATCTTGTCATCGTCGACGATCAGGATCAGGCGCTTGGTCGGAGTCTGGGCGTTCATTGGCGTCAACCTTATGGTTATGCTAATGGGGAAATTATAGACTGAAATTCCCGCACTGCCGCCGCCACATCTTCGGCCAGGTAGACGCTGGTAATCGCCGCCACCAGATGCGCGCCCTCGGCCACCAGCGGCGCGGCGTTTTGCGGCGTCATGCCGCCGATAACGCACAGCGGCACCTCGATCACTTCGCGCGCGTGGCGCAGGATCGAAGGCTGGGTGGTGACGGCGTATTGCTTCACCTTCGACGGGTAGAAGCCGCCGAACGCCACATAGCTGGCGCCGGCCGCCTGCGCTGCCTGGGCGCGCGCCAGTTCGCCGTAGCAGGAGGCGCCGATCAGCTTGTTGGGGCCGAGCGAGGCGCGCACTTCGGCCAGCGGTGCGTCGGTACCGCCGAGGTGCACGCCATCGGCGCCCAGCTCGCGGCACAGGGCGACGTGATCGTTCACCAGGAAGGGCACACTGTACTTGTGGCACAGCTCGCGCAGCGCCCCGCCCTGCTCGCGCCGCAGCGCCGGGCTGGCGTCCTTGTGGCGGTACTGCAGCAGCGCCACGCCTTCGCGCAGCGCCTGCTCAGTCACCGCCAGAAGTTTTTCGGTGTCGTCCCAGTTCGGGGTCACCAGGTAAAGTCCTTGCATCATTTCTCCTTATCGCTGCGGAATGCGCTGGCCGGGTGCGATTGCGTATGACGCTGCCAGTGCGCGCTGGGTATAGCCTTGTGCCTTGGTCAAGGCCTGGGCCATGGTGTTGCCCATCGCCAGTAGTGCCGCCGTGGCCGCGGCCAGCGTGCAGCCACTGCCGTGGAAGCCGCCCGGCAGGCGTGGCCAGCTCCAGTTCTGCTGGCGGTCAGGGCCGAGCCAGCGGTTGATCACCACGTCGCTGTTCTCGTCGTGGCCGCCGGTCACCAGTACGTGGGTGCAGCCGAGGGCGCGCAAGGCGCGGGCATGGGCCAGCGCATCGCCATGGGCGGTACCGTGCCAGGCTGGCGGCACGCCGGGTGTCGCCAGCGCAACCATTGGTGCCGCATCCACGAGCATGGCTTCGCCCGCCGTGTCAGGCAGCGCAGCGAATGCTTCCGCGCTGGCGCCGCCAGCCGCCATCGCCATAGCGGCCGCAGGGGAACGTGCCGCGGCACTGGCGGCGGACGCCGCTGCCACGCCGACGCGAACAGGCGCACGGTAGCGCGCCGCATTGCCGGCAAGGGCCGCCGCTTCCGGGCCATTCGGCGTAATCAGCGTGGCCAACGGCAGCAAGGGCGTCAGCGCCTGCACTGCATCGTCGCGCCCGAGCGCATCGCCATGGCCGCTGCGGAGCACGGGATCGAGCACCACAGGCGGATCGCTGTACAGGCGCTGCGCCCAGCCCGGCGCGGCGCCGGCCGCCGCGCGATGCGTGGCGCGCAGCTCGCCGATCAGCGTGGCAATGGCCAGCGCATTTTCCGCGCTGCCCGGGATGCCGATCTTCACCGCCGCCACCGGCACTTGCGCCAGCAGCGCACGCGCCTGTTGCAGCACGACGTCCGCCGCCACCGGCATCACCGCATGCACGCGGTTATTGTCCTGCACCGTAATGGCAGTGAGCACCGGCAAGGCATGCGCCCCCATCGCCGTGATGGCCTGGATATCGGCCGCCATGCCGGCACCGCCCGAAGGATCGGCGCCGGAAAACACCAGCACGCAAGGCCGGTCGCTCATGCCAGCCTCCCCGCCATCGGCGACGACGGCGAGGCAGCAAAACGGCGCGGCATGCGCCCAGCCAGGAAGGCTTCGCGGCCGGCCTGCACGCCAAGCTTCATGGCACGCGCCATGCGTACCGGGTCGCCGGCGGCGGCAATGGCAGTGTTCATCAGCACGCCGTCGCAACCGAGCTCCATGGCGATGGCCGCATCGGACGCAGTGCCGACGCCCGCATCCACCAGCACCGGCACATTCGACTGCTCAATGATCAGCGACAGGTTCCATGGATTCAAAATGCCCATGCCCGAACCGATCAGCGACGCCAGCGGCATCACCGCGCAGCAGCCGATATCTTCCAGCATGCGCGCCTGGATCGGGTCATCGCTGCAGTAGACCATCACGTCGAAGCCATCCTTCACCAGTTCGCGCGCCGCGACCAGGGTTTCCGGCATATTGGGGAACAGGGTCTTCTCGTCGCCCAGCACTTCCAGCTTGACCAGCTTGTGGCCGTTGAGCAGTTCACGCGCCATCTGCAGCGTGTAGACCGCGTCCTTCGCCGTGTAGCAGCCGGCCGTATTCGGCAGGATGGTGAATTCATGCGGCGGCACATAGTCCAGCAGGCTTGGCGCATGCGGGTCCTGGCCGATGTTGACGCGGCGGATCGCCACGGTGATGATCTCCGCGCCCGCCGCCAGCGTGGCTTCGCGGGTTTGCGGCAGGTCCTTGTACTTGCCGCTGCCGACCAGCAGGCGCGAGCTGTATTCCTTGCCCGCGATGACCAATGGTTTGTCTTGCATTTGCAGTCTCCCCTTCCTAGCCCCCGCCAATGGCGCGGACGATATCTACTTTGTCGTATTGGTTCAGCACTACCTGCGGCCAGCGCTGGCGCGGCACCACCTGGCGGTTGACCGCCAGCGCCAGCGCCTGGCCGGTCAGTTCGAGGGCATCGATCAGCGCATCGAGCGTCTGCTGCGGCGGCACCGCATGCGGTGCGCCGTTCAGTTCAATCTCGATCATGCTTGCTCGCGGTAGATGTTGGCACCGCCCTTGACGAACTCGATCGATTTTTCCTGCATGCCCTTGGCGGCGAATTCGCGCACTTCCTGCGTGATCTTCATCGAGCAGAAATGCGGGCCGCACATGGAACAGAAGTGCGCCACCTTGGCCGAATCCTTCGGCAGGGTCTCGTCGTGGAATTCGCGCGCGCGGTCCGGGTCCAGGCCCAGGTTGAACTGGTCTTCCCAGCGGAACTCGAAGCGCGCCAGCGACAGCGCGTTGTCGCGGATCTGGGCGCCGGGGTGGCCTTTTGCCAGGTCGGCTGCGTGGGCGGCGATCTTGTAGGTGATGATGCCTTCCTTGACGTCGGCCTTGTTCGGCAGGCCCAGGTGCTCCTTCGGCGTCACGTAGCACAGCATGGCGCAGCCGTACCAGCCGATCTGCGCGGCGCCGATGCCGGAGGTGATGTGATCGTAGCCTGGTGCGATATCGGTGGTCAGTGGGCCCAGGGTGTAAAACGGCGCTTCGCTGCACTGCTCAAGCTGCAGGTCCATGTTCTCTTTGATCAGCTGCATCGGCACATGGCCGGGGCCTTCGATCATCACCTGCACGTCGTGCTTCCAGGCGATCTGGGTCAGCTCGCCCAGGGTTTTCAGCTCGCCCAGCTGGGCCTCGTCGTTGGCGTCCCATACCGAGCCTGGGCGCAGGCCGTCGCCCAGCGAGAAGCTCACGTCGTACGCCTTCATGATTTCGCAGATCTCTTCGAAGTGCGTGTACAGGAAGTTTTCCTTGTGGTGGGCCAGGCACCACTTGGCCATGATCGAACCGCCGCGCGAGACGATGCCGGTCATGCGGTTGGCGGTCATCGGCACATAGCGCAGCAGCACGCCGGCGTGGATGGTGAAGTAGTCCACGCCCTGCTCCGCCTGTTCGATCAGGGTGTCGCGGAAGATTTCCCAGGTCAGGTCTTCGGCCTTGCCGTTGACCTTTTCCAGCGCCTGGTAGATCGGCACGGTGCCGATCGGCACCGGAGAGTTACGCACGATCCATTCGCGCGTTTCGTGGATGTGCTTGCCGGTGGAGAGATCCATCACCGTATCGCCGCCCCAGCGGATGGCCCAGGTCATCTTCTCCACTTCCTCGCCGATGGAGGAGGTCACGGCGGAGTTGCCGATATTGGCGTTGATCTTGACCAGGAAATTGCGGCCGATGATCATCGGCTCCAGCTCCGGGTGATTGATGTTGGCCGGGATGATGGCGCGGCCGCGGGCGATTTCCTCGCGCACGAATTCCGGCGTGATTTCTTCGGGAATGGCCGCGCCGAACGATTCGCCGCGGTGCTGGCGGCCCAGCAGGTTGGCCATGCGCTGGCCCTTTTCGCCCTGGGCGCGCAGGCCGGCCAGGTATTCCTTGCGGCGCAGGTTCTCGCGGATCGCCACATATTCCATTTCCGGCGTGATGATGCCCTGGCGCGCATAGTGCATCTGGGTCACGTTGCGGCCGTCCAGCGCGCGGCGCGGCTGGCGGTGCAGTTCGAAGCGCAGCGCGTCCAGCTTTTCATCGGCCAGGCGCTGGCGGCCATAGTCGGAAGTCGGGCCGGCCAGCAGTTCGGTGTCGTTGCGCTCGGCGATCCAGGCGGCGCGCGGCGTGCCGAGGCCCTTGCGGATGTCGATCGTGGCGTCCGGGTCGCTGTAAGTGCCGGAGCAGTCGTAGACGGTGACGGGCGCATTGTCGCCGGACAGGCTGATTTCGCGCATCGGCACGCGCAGGTCGGCGCGGCTGCCGGTCACATATATCTTGCGGGAATTCGGCAGCGGGGTAACGGCTGCGGAGTCGACCTCGGCCTGGGCGGCGAGGAAGGTTGGATTGGCGTTCATTTTGGCTCCTTTGTTGGCGCAGGAGCCAGCAAAGGAGGTTAGGCTGCGCGTGCAGTTGCGCCGTGCGTGGCGCAGCCGCTGCGTATCCTGAAGCTTCCCTTCGCTGGCATTATCCAGATCAGGTTCGGAGGGTATTTCTCACCCGCGCAGCTTGCGCCGCGCAGGACCCCTAGCGTGTGCCACCTTTCGGCAGCGGACGGATTATATCTATAATCGTTGCGCATTAAAAGGAGACCGGATGCGATATGTAGTATTCCTGGCGGCGATGGCCGCACAGGCCGCCACGCTGGCGGCAGCGGGCACGCCCACTGCCGAAGGCCGCGCGCCGACGCTGGCCCAGCAGCGCTCGTTCGAACAATTCATGCAGCGCAGCGCGCCGGGCACGCCGCTGCCGCCGCTGCGCGTCGAACGCGGACCCGATGGCAAGAGCTGGGTGGCCAGTGCCAGCAGCGCTGCGCCGCCGGTGCGCCTGGTGCTGCCGCTGTGCCGGGTGACGCGCACCCGCTATACGCAGCAGGCCGACGACAGCTGGCGCGCCGACAGCAGCCTGCATGTCTGGATTCATCACACCACCAGCTGCGGCACGCCGCCGGAGACGATGGTGGAACTGCGTGCGCCGCTGGCCGAGATCGACATGCTGCGCCTGATCCAGGCGCAGGCCGAACTGCTGCAGCGCGCGCGCCTGCTCATGGCCGGCAACACCAGCTGTGCGCCAACCCGATCGCGTAACTTCCAGTTGCGCTCGCTGGGCCGCAGCGCCGACGGCATGTTCGTGCTGGGCTATGAAAGCGATATCGGCAGCAAGGTCGACATCACGGTGCGGCCATCGCGCGCTGAACTGACCGCCTGGAACGTCAACTGCCCGTGACAAGCGGGTAGCAAAATTGTAGCGTTGCCATGCAGCAACACAGCAGGTGGCTTTTCATCTGCAAGTGTAACAATTCGTTACTATGTGCGTAATCGCACATAGCGTTTTTCCTCTCGCTTCCGATAATGGAAGAGCACCAATAACTATTACTACGAGAGGCAATACCATGAACTCGAAAGTCTCCCTGCTCCCACTCGCGCTGACCTCCCTCCTGCTCGCAGCCTGCGGCGGCGGTGGCGGCGGCGACACCCCGCCAACCCAGACCATGGGTACCCTGGGCGTGTCGATTACCGATGCACCGGCCTGCGGCTTTGACGCAGTCAACGTGACCGTCAACAAAGTGCGCGTCAACATGAGCGCGACTGCCAGCGATACCGATAGCGGCTGGACCGATATTACCCTGTCGCCAGGCAAGAAAATCAACTTGCTGAACCTGACCAACGGCACCCTGGACGCACTGGGCCAGACCTCCCTGGCAGCAGGCCGCTACAACCAGGTGCGCCTGGTGCTGGACCCGAACACTGGCAACGCGACTGCCAACTCCGTGGTCCTGAGCGGCACCACCACCGAGATCTCGCTCGACACCCCGAGCGCGGTGCAAAGCGGCATCAAGATGAATGCCGACTTCACCGTGCAAGCGGGCCAGCGCTATGACCTGGTAATGGACTTCGATGCCTGCAAATCCATCGTCACCAAGGGCAACGGCAAGTACGCCCTGAAACCGGTCGTGAAAGTAATCCCGACTGCCCTGAACGGCATCAGCGGCTTCGTCAGCGTGCCGCTGCTGTCCGATGGCATTACCGTCAGCGCCCAGCAGAATGGTGCCGTAGTAGCCGCGACGGTGCCTAGCGCAACCGGCGAGTTCGTGCTGCCACGCCTGCCTCTCGGTAACTACGACGTGGTGATCACTTCCAACACCCATGCCGCCTACGTGGTGGGCGGCGTGCCTGTGACTTCCACCACTGGCATGGTCCCGATCAGCACCACCACCGCACCACTCACGCTGCCGACCACCAGCCTGATGGGCTCGATCAGCGGCACTGCCACCCTGACCCCGGCCAGCACCACCGAATCGGCCCTGGTCTCGGCCAAGCAAGCCATCACCGGCGGCCCAACCGTGACCCTGCGCTACACCAATGCCGACCTGGCCACTGGCGCCTACAGCATCACCAAGCTGCCACTGGCGGCACCGCAGTATGCAGCGTATAGCGCCACCCTGCCGCTGACCTTCTCCAGCGCGGGCACCATCCCCGCCACCGGCATGTACAAGGTCGATGCCTCTGCGGCCGGCTACACCACGCTGTCCAACGCCTCGGTCGACCTGAACGTCGCCAACGCGGTCAACGTCAACTTCAACCTGGTTCCTTAAGCCTTAGCGTCACCGTCCCGACGCACCAGCCCCGGCACCGCACCTTGCGGTCGCCGGGGCTTTTTTTTTCTTGCATGCACGCGCCTTTCCGCGCTATCCTGAATTATTCAATCGAATGATTTAATAAAAGGAGGCACGGTGCGCGCAGGCAGGAACCATGTCCGGATCGGCGGTGCAGCGGGCTTCTGGGGCGACAGCGCCCTCGGTCCCCGCCAGCTGCTCGATGGCGGCGACCTCGATTACCTGGTATTCGATTACCTGGCCGAACTGACCATGCCGCTGCTGGCGGCCGCACGCCGCAAGCAGCCGGAGTTGGGCTACGCCACCGATTTCATCGACGCCATGCGCGACGTGCTGGGCGACGCGCTGGCGCGCGGCGTGCGCATCGTGGCCAATGCCGGCGGCATCAACCCGCAAGGCTGCGCGGCAGCGCTGCGCGCGCTGGCATCGGAGCAGGGCCTGGCGCCGCGCATCGCCGTGGTAGAAGGCGACGACGTCTCCGCCCTGCTGCCCGCCTTGCGCGTGGAAGGCGTGGCATTGCCGGCCACGGTGCTGAGCGCCAACGCCTACCTCGGCGCACTGCCCATCAAGGCCGCGCTGGACGCAGGCGCCGACGTGGTCATCACCGGCCGCTGCGTCGACAGCGCCGTCACGCTGGGCGCCCTGATGCACGAATTCGGCTGGGCAGCGGACGACTACGACCGGCTCGCCGCCGGCAGCCTGGCCGGCCACCTGATTGAATGCGGCTGCCAGGGCAGCGGCGGCCTGTTCACCGACTGGGAAGCCGTGCCCGATTGGGCCAACAGCGGCTATCCGGTAGTGGAATGCCGCCCCGACGGCAGCTTCGTGCTGGGCAAGCCCGAAGGCACCGGTGGCCTGGTCACGCCGGCCGTGGCAGCCGAGCAGTTGCTCTATGAAATTGGCGACCCCGCGCGCTACCTGCTGCCCGACGTCGTATGCGATTTCACCGCAGTCACGCTGCAAGCGGCCGGCCCACAGCGCGTACTGGTGCAAGGCGCACGCGGCCACGCGCCCACGTCCACCTACAAGGTGAGCGCCACCTATGCCGACGGCTTCCGCAGCGCCGCCCAGCTGACCATCGTCGGCCACGACGCCGGCCGCAAGGCCCGCCGCAGCGCCGAAGCGATCCTGGCCCGCACCCGGACCATGTTCACGCGCGCCGGCCTGGGCGACTATGCCGCGACGCACATCGACATCCTCGGTGCGGAAGAAGGCTTCGGCCAGGCAGTCATGTGGCTGGCAGTCGCCCACCCGCAGCGCGCCGCCCTCGAAATCTTCGCCCGCGAAATCGCCCCGGCCGGCACCTCCTGGTCCCCCGGCACCACCGGCTTCGGCGGCCGCCCCTCGGTGACGCCCGCCATCAAACAGTTCTCCTTCCTGCTCGACAAATCCCGCGCGGCGCCCCTCGTACACCTGCCCGATGGCGAACAGCTGCGCCCGGCAATTCCGCCCGGCACAGCCCCTACGGCCGAGCCCGTGTCACACCCTGGGGTCAGGCACCAGGGTGTGACACGGGCTGAGCCGCGTGATGGCTGGCGCATGGTGCCGCTGATCGAACTTGCCTGGGCGCGCAGTGGCGACAAGGGCGACACGTCCAACATCGGCGTCATCGCGCGCCATCCGGACGATTTGTCGTTGCTGCGCGAACAGCTCACGCCGGCGGCAGTGGCCGCGCACCTCGCCGACAAGGTGCGTGGTGCTGTGACGCGCTACGAGCTGCCCGGCATCCACGCCTTCAACTTTGTCTGCGAGCAGGCGCTGGGCGGGGGCGGCATGGCTTCGCTGCGCCACGATCCGCTCGGCAAGGGGATGGCGCAGTGGCTGCTGGCGATGCCGGTCGCCGTCCCGCCCGCGTTCACCAGCCGGAGAACTTGATGGAACAAGACCTGCGCGCCACCGTGCGCCGCTTCGTGGAACAGGAGCTGCGTCCCCACATCATCGACTGGGAAGAATCGGGCGCCTTCCCGCGCACGCTGTACCAGCAGGCCGGCGAGCTTGGGTTGCTTGCCCTGGGCTTTCCGGAAGCAGACGGCGGCATCCCCGCCAGCTACCGCCAACTGCAAGCGCTGAACGAAGAACTGTGCCGCACCGGCTGCGGCGGCCTGCTGGCTTCCCTGTTCAGCCACCGCATCGGCACCCCGCCCATCGTGCATGGCGGCTCGCCCGAACTGCGCGCGCGCGTGCTGCCCGGCATCCTGTCCGGCGAAAAGATCAGCGCCCTGGCCGTGACGGAACCGGGCGGCGGCTCGGACGTCGCGAACCTGGCCACGACTGCCGTGCGCGACGGCGACCATTACATAGTCAACGGCAGCAAGACCTTCATTACTTCCGGCATGCGCGCCGACTGGATCACGCTTGCCGTCCGTACCGGCGGCACCGGTGCCGGGGGCGTGTCCCTGCTGCTGGTGCCCGGCGACACGCCCGGCCTGGCGCGTGCGCCGCTGAAGAAGATGGGCTGGTGGTGCTCCGACACGGCCGAACTGCATTTCGATCAGTGCCGCGTGCCAGCCGCCAACCTGCTGGGTGCTGAAAACGCCGGCTTCGCGCTCCTCATGCGCAACTTCAACGACGAACGCCTGATGCTGGCCATGCACGCCTGCTACCTGGCGCAAGCCTGCCTGGACGAAGCGCTGGCCTGGGCGCAGCAGCGCACGACTTTCGGCAAGGCGCTGGTGCAGCACCAGGCCGTGCGCCACAAGCTGGTGGAGATGGCCACGCGCATTGAAGCAACGCGCGCCTTCATCGACAGCATCGTGGCGCGCATGGATGGCGCGCCGGGCGCTGCTGCGGCGGCAGTGGCGCAAGTCTGCATGCTGAAGAACTTCGCCGCGCAAACCATGCAGTCCTGCGCCGGCGAGGCCGTGCAGATCCTGGGCGGCATGGGCTTCATGCGCGGCACGGTGGCGGAACGGGTGTACCGCGACGCCAAGGTGTATATGATCGGCGGCGGCGCCGAAGAAATCCTCAACGACCTGGCCGCGCGCCAGCTCGGCTGGTCCTGAAAGGAAGCGGAATGTACCAATCGATCTTCAAACCCGGCCTGTTCGAGGGCCGTACTGTTGTGGTCACGGGAGGCGGCAGCGGCATCGGGCGCTGCACTGCACACGAACTGGCAGCGCTGGGTGCGCGCGTGCTGCTGGTGGGGCGCGATGCGGCCAAGCTGGATGCAGTGCGCACCGAGATTGCGCGCGCCGGCGGAGCGGCCCACGGCTACAGCTGCAATATCCGCAGCGAGGAGGCCGTGCGCGAGCTGGTGGCGCAGGCGGTAGCGGCACATGGCCCGCTCCATGGCCTGGTCAATAATGCCGGCGGCCAGTTCCCGGCGCCGCTGCGCGAAATTTCGCAAAAAGGCTGGGAGGCGGTCGTGCAGACCAACCTGACCGGCGGCTTCCTGCTGGCGCGCGAGTGCCTGAACCAGAGCATGGCGGAGCATGGCGGCGCCATCGTCAACATCGTGGCCGACATGTTTGGCAGCATGCCGAACATGGGCCATTCGGGCGCCGCGCGGGCCGGCATGGTCAGCCTGACAGAGACAGCGGCCTTCGAATGGGCACAGTACGGCGTGCGCGTAAATGCCGTGGCGCCGGGCTACATTGCTTCTTCCGGCATGGACCAGTACCCGCCCGAAATGCGCGACACCATCCGCGCATTCCCGCGCACGGTGCCGCTGCACCGTTTCGGCACAGAATCGGAAGTGGCGGCGGCGATTGCCTTCCTGCTGTCCGACGCGGCAGCCTTCATCACCGGTACCACCTTGCGCGTCGACGGCGGTCGGCCGAACGTGCGTCCCGGCATGCCGATGCCCAAGCCGCGCCAGCCAGGCGCCACGGCGGCTTTCAACGGCTTCCACCTGGCGGCCACGCCGCGCGTGCTGGAGGGCGAGTGATGCCGGCGCTGGAGAGCCGCGTCGCGCCGCAGGGCGAAGCCTTCCAGGCCAACAGCGCCGCGCTGGAAGGGCAGCTGGCGCGCCTGCGGGCACTGGAGGCACGCGCGCGCGACAAGTCGGCCGCCTCGGCGCCGCTGTTTGCCAAGCGCGGCCAGTTGCTGCCGCGCGAACGTCTTGGCGCCCTGCTCGATGCCGGCGCGCCCTTCCTGGAACTGGCTACGCTGGCCGGCTACTGCCTGGACCATCCCGATCCCGAACGCTCGGTGCCCGGCGCTGGGCTGGTGGGCGGCATCGGTTTTGTCAGCGGCGTGCGCTGCATGGTGGTGGCCGACGATTCGGGTATCGATGCCGGCGCGGTGCAGCCGATGGGGATCGAGAAGTTCCAGCGCTTGCAGCAGGTGGCGCTGGCGCAGAAGCTGCCCTTCATCCACCTGGTCGAATGCGCGGGCGCCAACCTGCTTGACTACAAGGTGGAAACTTTTATTCACGGCGGCAGCGGCTTTTACTGGCTGGCGCGCCTGTCGGCGGCCGGGCTGCCGGTGATCAGCGTAGTGCATGGCTCGAGCACGGCGGGCGGCGCCTACATGCCGGGGCTGTCGGATTATGTAGTGATGGTGCGCGAGCGCGCCAAGGCTTTCCTGGCCGGGCCGCCGCTCTTGAAGGCGGCCACCGGCGAAGTCGCCAGCGAGGAAGAGCTGGGCGGCGCGGAAATGCATGCGGCGGTTTCCGGCCTGGCCGAATACCTGGCCGAGGACGATGCCGATGCGCTGCGCGTCACGCGTGAACTGGTGGCGAGCCTGGGCTGGGACGCCGCGCCAGCACGCGGCGCCAGCTACACGGCGCCGCGCTACGACGCCGGCGAACTGCTCGGCATCGCTCCTTGCGACCAGCGCAAGCCGCTCGACATGCGCGAGGTGATCGCCCGCATTGTCGACGGCTCGGCCTTCCTGGAGTTCAAGCCAGGCTACGGCGCCGCCACCGTGACCGGCCATGCGGCGATCTGCGGCATGGCCGTCGGCATCCTGACCAACAATGGCCCGCTCGACCCGGCCGGCGCCACCAAGGCGGCCCACTTCATCCAGCTATGCTGCCAGTCCGGCACCCCGCTCGTATTCCTGCAGAACACCACCGGTTTCATGGTCGGCAAGGCCTACGAGCAAGCCGGCATGATCAAGCACGGCTCGAAGATGATCCAGGCGCTGGCCAACGCCAACGTGCCGCGCATTACCGTGCATTGCGGCGCCTCCTTCGGCGCCGGCAACTACGGCATGTCCGGGCGCGGCTTCATGCCGGACTTCTGCTTCAGCTGGCCCAATGCGCGCACCGCCGTGATGGGCGCCGAGCAGGCTGCCACCACCATGGCCATCGTGATGGAGGGCAGCATGCGGCGCAAGGGCGTGGAAGTCGACCACGCGGCGATTGCCGCCATGCGTGCCAAGGTGGTCGACACCTTCGAGCGCCAGACCGACGCTTTCTATACATCCGGACGCCTGCTGGACGACGGCGTCATCGACCCGCGCGACACGCGCAAGGTGCTGGCCTGCGTGCTGGCCGTGTGCGACGAAGCGCGTCGGCGCGAGCTGCGGCCGGTGCAATTCGGCGTCGCGCGCCCATAAATACTGGAGACCCCATGGAATACAGCCACGAACACCTGGAACTGCAGCGCAACCTGAAACGCTTTATCGACAGCGACATTAATCCCTTCGTTGACGAGTGGGAGGCGGCCGAGATTTTCCCGGCCAAGGAGGTATTCCGCAAGCTTGGCGCCCTGGGCATGCTGGGCGTGTCCAAGCCGGTGGAGTATGGCGGGCTGGGGCTCGACTATTCATATTCGATGGCGATGGCCGAAGCGCTGGGGCACATCCGCTGCGGGGGCGTGCCGATGGCGATTGGCGTGCAGACCGACATGGCCACGCCTGCGCTCGCGCGCTTTGGTTCGGACGCGCTGCGGCGCGAATTCCTGGCGCCGGCCATTTCAGGCGAGGCTGTTGCCTGCGTCGGCGTATCAGAGCCGGGAGCGGGGTCGGATGTGGCGGCCATCCGCACCACCGCGCGCAAGGATGGCGGCGACTACATCATCAACGGCAGCAAGATGTGGATCACCAACAGCCTGCAGGCGGACTGGATGTGCCTCCTGGCGATCACCGGCGACGGCCCGGCGCACCGCAACAAGTCGCTGATCATCGTGCCGATGGATACGCCCGGCATCAGCGTGGGCAAGAAGATCCGCAAGATCGGCATGAATTCGTCGGACACGGGCCTGATCCACTTTGATGAAGTGCGCGTGCCGCAGCGCTACCTGGTTGGCGAGGAGGACAAAGGCTTTACCTACCAGATGCTGCAATTCCAGGAAGAGCGCCTGTGGTGCGCGGCCAATATCGTGCAGCAGATGCAGAACTGCATCGACGCCACCATCGAGTACACGCGCGAGCGCAAGATCTTCGGCGCCAGCGTTCTGGATAACCAGTGGGTGCACTTCAAGCTGGCCGAAATGCAGACCGAGCTCGAATCGCTGCGCGCCCTGACCTACCGCGCCTGCGGCATGTATATCGGCGGCGCCGATGTCACCGAACTGGCGTCGATGGCCAAGCTGAAAGCAGGACGCCTGGCGCGCCAGATCACTGACGGCTGCATGCAGTTCTGGGGCGGCATGGGCTTCACGCTGGAGAACCCGGTGTCGCAGTTCTACCGCGACGGGCGGCTGACGTCGATCGGCGGCGGCGCCGATGAAGTCATGCTGGGCATCATCTGCAAGTATATGGACATCCTGCCGGGCCGCAAAGCGTGAAAGCCTTCGACACCATCCTGGTCGCCAACCGCGGCGAAATCGCGCTGCGCGTGATGCGCACCGCGCGGCGCATGGGCTACCGCTGCGTGGCAGTGTATTCCGACGCCGATGCCGGCGCGCCCCATTGCGCCAGCGCCCCCGGTGACGCGCACGCCGCACTGCGCATCGGCGGCTCCGCGCCGGCCGACTCCTACCTGAACATCCCGGCACTGATCGATGCCGCACAGGCCAGCGGCGCGGGCGCCGTGCACCCCGGCTACGGCTTCCTGGCCGAAAGCGCCGACTTCGCGCAGGCTTGCGCCGATGCAGGCCTGGCCTTCATCGGCCCGCCGCCGGCTGCCATCGAGGCCATGGGCAACAAGGCCGGCGCCAAGCGGCTGATGCTGGAGGCGGGCGTGCCCTGCGTGCCGGGCTACCAGGGCGAGGACCAGTCGGTCCAGCGCATGGCGGAGGAAGCCCGCCGCATCGGCTACCCGGTGATGATCAAGGCTGCCGCCGGCGGCGGCGGGCGCGGCATGCGGCGGGTGGACGATGCCGCAGCATTCGGCGCCGCGCTGGCCTCGGCGCGCTCCGAGGCACTGCACGCTTTCGGCAGCGCGGAAGTGATACTCGAGCGCGGAATCATCGAGCCACGCCACATCGAGATCCAGGTATTCGCCGACAGCCACGGCAACGTGGTGCACATGGGCGAGCGCGATTGTTCGGTGCAGCGACGGCACCAGAAACTGATCGAAGAATCCCCCTCCCCGGCAGTGACGCCGGAGCTGCGCACGCGCATGGGCGCGGTGGCCGTGGCGGCGGCGCGCGCGATCGGCTACGTCGGCGCCGGCACGCTGGAATTCCTGCTGGACGGCGACGGCGCCTTCTACTTCATGGAGATGAACACCCGGCTGCAGGTCGAGCATGCAGTAACGGAGGCGATCACCGGCATCGACCTGGTGGAATGGCAACTGCTGGTAGCGGCGGGCGCCCCGCTGCCGCTGACGCAGTCCGAGCTGGATGGCCGGCGTGCAGGCGGCGGGCATGCCATCGAAGTGCGCCTGTGCGCGGAAGACCCGCAGCAGGACTTCCTGCCACAAAGCGGCGAAGTATTGCGCTGGACCGCGCCAACAGGCGTGCGCTGCGACCACGCCCTGGTCGACGGTGCCCAAGTGCCGCCCTTCTACGACTCCATGCTGGCCAAGCTGGTCGCCCATGGCCGCGACCGCACAGATGCACTGCGACAGTTGCGGCGCGCGCTTGACGAGTGCGTGCTGCTTGGACTGCCCAGCAACCGCGCCTTCCTGGCGCAATGCCTGGCGCACCCTGTATTTGCCGCGGGCCAGGCCAGCACCGGCTTTATCGCCCAACACCTGCCGGCCGATCAGCGCGCCGGCGTCGGCGCCAATGCGACAGCACGCATCCTGTCGGCAGCAAGCTCGCTGCTGGCCTGGCACAGGTCGCAGCGCCATGCGCACCGCCACCCTGCTGAACTGCATGGCTGGAGTTCCAGCCATGCCATGGCCCAGCCCCTGCGCTTCACACTGGACGGCACTGAACACCGCGCCAAGGCCAGCGCCGACGGCCCGGACGCCTGGCGCCTCACTGGCAACGGTGCCGGTGCCGGTGCCGGGGAAAGCATCAGCGCAAGCGCTGCCCCCGTCCGCGTCACAGTGGTCGAATCCGGCTCGGGAGCGCTGCAACTGTCTCTCGATGGCGGGCCCGCGGCACTGCATTTCGCTGCCGACGGCGCTCGGATATTCTTCCTGCTGGACGGCGCGGAACACGTGCTGGACGACCTCGGCGACGCGCCGCCGCGCGTGGCGGGTAACGGCGCCGCCGACGGCCGCATTGCAGCGCCAATGAACGGCCGCGTGGTCGCCCTGCACGTGCGGGAAGGTGAACAAGTCAGCGTTGGCCAGCCGTTGCTGGCGTTGGAAGCGATGAAAATGGAACACAATATGCTCGCTACGCGCGACGGCAAGGTGTCTGCGCTCGCCACCGCCATCGGCACGCAAGTGGCGACCGGACAGCTGCTACTGGAAATCACACCCTGACGGAGAATCCATGACTACGCTGCAAGGCAAGACCCTGTTCATCACCGGCGCTAGCCGGGGCATCGGCAAGGCGATCGCCTTGCGCGCGGCGCGCGACGGCGCCAACGTGATCATCGCCGCCAAGACTACCGAACCCGATCCGCGCCTGCCCGGAACCATCTATTCCGCCGCCGAGGAAATCCGGGCCGCGGGCGGCAATGCGCTGCCGCTGCAGGTCGACATCCGTGAAGAGGACCAGGTCGTCGCCGCCATCGAGAAAGGCGTCGCGGAGTTCGGCGGCATCGACATACTGGTCAACAACGCCAGTGCGATCAGCCTCACGAACTCGCAGAGCACCTCGATGAAGCGCTACGACCTGATGATGGACATTAACGTGCGCGGCACCTTCCTCTGCGCCAAGCACTGCATCGCGCATCTTCAAAACGCCAGCAACCCGCACATCCTGACGCTTTCGCCGCCAATCGACCTGAATCCGAAATGGTTCGCCCGCCACGCCGCCTACACCACCTCAAAATATGCGATGAGCATGATCGTGCATGGGCTGGCCGCCGAGCTGGCAGAGGACGGGATCGGCGTCAATGCCTTGTGGCCGCGCACGATTATCGCAACGGCCGCCCTCAATGTCGCCCTGCCCGGCGGCGCCCAGTACGGCCGCCCGCCGGAGATCATGGCCGATGCCGCCCACCTGATACTGACAAAGGACAGCCGCGCAACGACCGGCAACTTCTTCATCGACGAACAAGTACTGCGCGGCAGCGGCATCACCGACTTTTCCCAGTATCAGGTGACGCCCGGCGTGGAACCGATGATCGACCTTTTCGTGGAGGCAGGCCATGACTGAACGCATGCAGGACAACCTTGGCAACCTGGTTTCCCGCAGCGCTCGCCGCAATGGCACCGCGACCGCGCTGCTCGAAAACGGCAGCAGCATGTCTTACGCCCAACTGGACGAGGACAGCAACCGTTTCGCGCACTACCTGCTCGCCAGTGGTCTTCACCCCGGCGACCAGGTGGCCATGCTCAGCCCGAACTCGATGGAGTTCATGGTGGCCGCTTTCGGCATCCTGAAGGCTGGCCTGGTATGGGTGCCAATCAACGCAATGCTGTCGCCCACGGAAGTAAGCTATATCGTGCAGCACGCCGAAGCACGGCTGCTGCTGGCGGACGCGCAGCTTGCCGCGCATCCGGTATGGAGTGCCGCACTGCCCGCGCTTGGCGTGCCGCTGCTCCACTGCGCTGTGGACATCCCCACGGCTGGCGCACCGGGCGCTGTCCGCAACCTGCGCCAGGCCCTCGCCGGCCAGCCGTCAACGCCGCCCGATCTGGAAATTGACGAGCAAGCACTGGCCCTGATCATGTACACCAGCGGCACTACCGGCAACCCGAAAGGCGCCATGCATTCGCACCGCTCCGTTCTGGCCGCCGTGATGTCGAACGCCATCACGGTTTCGATCGTGCCGCACGACGTGCTGTCCGCCATCCTGCCCCTGTTCCACTGCGCCCAGTTCAGCATGGCCGCAGCGGGCCTGGCCTGCGGCGCTGCCATCTCGATCTCGCGCGGCTTCGATCCCGCCGCCGTGCTGGCGACGCTGGCGCGCGACCGCGTCACCCTGGTCGCCGCCCTGCCGGCAATGTACGGCGCCATGCTGCAGCACCCGGCGCGCAAGCAGAATGACCTGTCCGCGCTGCGGCTGGCCATCTACGCCATGGCCCCGATGGCGCCCGAACTGCTGCGCCGCCTGATGCAGGAGTTCTGCCCCCGTTTCGCGCTAGGCAGCGGGCAAACGGAAATGTTCCCGATGACGGTCTACTTCCCTCCCGATCAGCAGCACCGCACAGGCAATTGCTGGGGCCTGTCGACGCCCGTCAACGACACCGCCATCATGGATGCAGACGGGCGCCTGCTCGGCAAAGGGGAAGTCGGCGAAATCGTGCATCGCGGTCCCAACGCGATGCTGGGCTACTTCAAAGACCCCGAAGCGACAGCCGCTACGCGCCGCTTCGGCTGGCACCATACGGGCGACCTCGGCATGCGGGATGAGGATGGCTACCTGCACTTCAAAGGCCGCCTGAAGGACATGATCAAGACCGGCGGCGAGAACGTGCCTGCCATCCGCGTGGAGGAAGCCTTGCTCGGGCACCCCGCCGTCGCGGTGGCAGCCGTGGTCGGCCTGCCGCATCAGGAATGGATCGAAGCTGTGACGGCCTTCGTCTGCCTCAAGCCCGGCCAGTCCGCCGACGCCGGCGCGCTGCAGGAACATTGCCGCAGCACGCTGGCTGGCTTCGAGATTCCCAAGCACATCGCCATTGTGGACAGCTTGCCGATGACTTCGACTGGCAAGATCCAGAAGCACGTGCTGCGTGCGAACCACCAGGCGTTATACTGCTAGCCGAACGCACTGCCAGTCGGCGGCGCGGTGCGTTCAGCCTTGCGTTTCGCCGTGCGGAATGCATGCGCCATTGCCGCGTGCCGCAAACGCAGCGCGGTTGTCCAGTCCGTATCACCGGGAAGCTGTACGTAAATCACCTTCCACGCATTGCCAACATTACGCAGGCTGGCTGTGACGAACTGGTTTGGCGAGACAGCCTCACCTTCGTAGATGAGTTCGCCACAAACCACCTCCGCGTAATGCGGGCCCTGGCGGCTGCAAATGCGCAGCCGTGTTCCATCCGGCAGAAACACAGTTTTCCAGACGAAGCGTTTTGGCTCGACCGGTTTGTTCGCTGCGCGCTGGCGTTGCAGCCATTCGCTTATGGCAACGTCGGCTAGGTCCGCCAAGTTGCGGCCGGTTCCCTGTTCAGCGTAATAGTCGAGCAGTGCGTGCAGGATAGGGAGGCTTACCTCCAGGGTCACTCGGGAAGTCATACTGAAAGCTCCTGAAATTTTTCCCCTTAGAGCGCTATCAGGCCGCAAAAGTTCAAGTTTTCAGTAGTTTCAGTGAAAATTTCAGTAGTTTTCAGTAGTAGTCCGCGACAGCGGTGCACAGGGCCACCGCATTCGGCGCCGGTTGGCGGGCTCGGCTAGCTCATCGATGAGAACCGGCCCGCCATTCGAATGGAAGAGGTCCTGGTCTTCCTGACGCCCAATCTCAGTCGGCTGGCGGCTCAGCAGCCGGCTCGCGCGCCTGCTTGGGCGGCGGCGGACCCTTCTTGCCCCGGTAGCGCAAGCGGTGCTCCATGTCCTTCACGATGGAACTCGTGGCCCGCACTTCGTCCCAGATGCCATGATCGAGCCGCATCTTGTAGTTCATCGCGCTCATCATCGGCAGCAGGACCTTTTCATAGCTGTCGGCCAGGCGCTGCAGCAGTTCGTGCAGCCGGTCCTGTTCCGGCACATGCACCTCCACCTGAGGCGCCATGCGGTCGCCCAGTGCAGCGATGCCTGCACCGATTTCGGCCAGGTGCTCGGCCACCCGCGTTTCGCCTTCCGCTTGCCCGCCGTTCTTGCGCAGGCGGACGAATTCCTCCACCAGCTCATTCCAGCGCCCCTGCTCCGCGTCCGTCGGCTGGCCCAGCAAGTGCGCCAGGCGCAGCAGGTTTTCTTCGGCGCCGGTGGTCAGGGTCTGCGCCTCGCCGCGGTAGTGGTCGCGTAGCAGCGCGTCCAGTTCGGCGTCATGCATGAGAGCCGACACCTTGGGCGCCAGCTTGGCCATGTTGCGATAGCTGCCCTGCAGCTTGAACGGAGGCTCGGTGCGGTAGGCATCATCCTGCGCAGCCGACGCGATATAGGCCAGGTTCACCTTCATCAGCGCATTGCGCACTTTGAACAGACGTTGCAGGACCGCGCAGATCTGGTCGATCTCCTGCGAGGTGTAGGCATGCTTCAGTTCCGACGCCGCCACCGGTTCGCCCTGCGACATGCGAACCAGCAGGTACAGGTCATGCGGGTCGCGCGAGGCCAGCGGCTGCAGTTCGGGATGCGCCACCAGCGCGTTCTCGATATACGAGAGGGCAAACAATTCTTCCCGCCCGCTCAGTACATCGCCCAGGTTGTAGATGTCGGCCCGGTTGGCGAGCATGTCCGGAATCTTGAACACGTCGCCCGATTCGGTATAGGGGTTGCCCGCCATGACGACGGCGAAACGCTTGCCGCGCAGGTCATAGCTGCGGCTCTCGCCGCGCCACACACCTTCGATGCGGCGCGTGCCGTCGGCCAGGGCGATGAACTTCTGCAGGAACTCGGGGTTGGTGTGCTGGATGTCGTCCAGGTACAGCATCACGTTGTTGCCCATTGCCAGGCCGAGGTTGAGCTTTTCCAGTTCCATGCGGGCGGCGCTGTTGCTGGCCAGGGCCGGGTCGAGCGAGGTGACGTCGTGCCCCAGCACCGGGCAATTGATGCGCACGAAGATCATGCCCAGGCGCTCGCCCAGGTACTCCATCAGCGTGGTCTTGCCGTAACCTGGCGGTGAAATCAGCAACAGCATGCCCATCGAATCGACGCGGCGCTGGTCACCGGCCGCGCCGATCTGCTTGGCCAGGTTGTCGCCGACCAGCGGCAGGTAAGCCTCGTCGATAAGGCGATTGCGGAAGAAGCTGGACAGCGGCTTGGCCTGGAACTGGTCCAGGCGCAGGCGGGCGCTCTCCTCTTGCGCCAGTTGCTGGCGCAACTGCTGCAGCGAGCGGAAGGCGGGCGCCACGACGGCTTCGTGATGTTCGAGACGACGCAGGAAATCGTTCAGCTGCAGCTTGAGCGTGCGGTTTTCGATGCGTGCATGCTCGCCGAGCAGGCCGGTGACCTGTGCTTCGACGCTGGCCTGCACCGCGCGCCGCGGCAGCGCAGACAGCAGGCTGGCAGCCGCTTCGGGCAGCAGCGACAGCTCGTGGCCATGCTGGTTTGCGTAACCATGCAGCCATTCGGTGGCCAGCGTCCAGCGTTCGCGCCACGACAATGCGGGAACTTCCCACGGAGCGGCGATATTGTGGCGCGCGAGATGCTGCGTCAGGCCGTTGGCCAGTTCGCTGCCGGTCCGGCTAAGCAGCCAGGCCTGCTCGGCACCCGCCGGTACGCCCAGCTCGGACAGCAGGTAGCGCGCGGCCTTTGCCAGCAGCAGGTCCCGGGTTTCGCTGCCGTGATCGAGCCAGGCTTCGATATCGAGCAGTTCGGCGTCGAGGAAGCGCTCCAGCGCCTGCCCGGCTTCCGCCGCCAGTTTGTCCCACAGGCGCTCGCTGTTGAAATGGCGGCGCATCAGTTCGGCCTGTTCCGCCTGGTGGCGCAGCGATTGCGCCGCAGGCGTGGCATGCACATGAGTCCAGTACAGCAGCGCGACGGCGCGCGCCAGCGGGCTGAATCGCAGCAGCCCTGCTCCCTCCCACAGCGGGACCAGTTGGCGCAGGATGGCGGCAGCGTCGTAATCATGCAGGCCCTTCTGGTACCCCTCCTGGTAGCGCGGTGCGGCGAAACGGCGCACCTGCTCGTCCAGCACCCCATAGTCCGGCTGCGCCAGCGCCTCCTGCAATTGCTGCCAGCCGATGCCAGCCGTGCCGGCGCGCGCGGCAAGCATGAACTGGTAAGCCAGGTATTCGCCACGGTAAACCTGCCCTGTCTCGGCCAGGGTCTCCTGCGACCACCATGGACGCAAGGCCTCCAGGCGCTCGTCCTGCAGTGGCGCGTAGTAATCGGTACCGGCCAGGTGGAAGGCCAGTTCGCCCTGGTGCGGGACGATGGCCAGCTCCAGCGTTTGCCGGTTGACGGTGAAGTCGTGGCGGCCCAGTTTGATGACATTGCCGGTCACCAGCTCGTTCTGGTCGCGCAGCGCACGCTGGCCTTGTTCGCGCAGGTTCTTCAGCTGCCCGCTCAAATCGTCGGCCGCGACAGCGTTGCCCAGTTTGCGCAATTCTTCAATGCTGGCCTTCAGCTTGCCGAGCAGGGCATCGGAGGCGAAATACGCTTCCATCTGGGCCGGCTCGCTGAACTGGGCCAGGCGCTTGGGGACACCTGCCAGGATGCGGCGGGCCGCGTCGCCGATCGCCTGCACGCGGCGCGCACGGGCATCGAGCAGCGACTGTTTGCGCCCTTCCATGGCTTCGTACACCGCTTCGCGCTTATGCGCAATCTCGGCCAGGTAATCTTCCTGTTCGGCGAACTGGCCTTCCAGTGTTTCCAGCTGGGCCAGCAGGCGTGTCAGCAATTCGTCGCAGCGCTCCGGCGTGTCGGCCTGTTCCAGGCTGCTTTCCACCGACTGGCTGAAGAGCTGGAACTGGGCCGCGAATTCGGACGCCGATTCCGCCTGCGCCAGCTGCTTGCGCCGCTGGCGCACTTCGGCGCGCAACTGGTTGACGCCCGCGTACAGGCGCGAAATGGCCGTCAGGATCTGCGTGCGCAAGGTGGCGTCGCCGACCGCCAGGGACCCCAGCAGTTCGTTCAAGCCATCCAGGTTGCGGGCCGTGCGGTCCAACGCTTCGTTGAGCGGCGCCAGTTCGGCCGTGGTGCCCAGTTGCGGCAGCTGCTCGCGCTGTTTCGCCAGTTCCGCATCGAGTTTGGCGAAGGCATTGGCCTGCGACAGGAACTGGACGGTGCGCTCGCCCACGCGCGCCTCTTCGGCGCCAAGTTCACTGTCCAGTTCTGCCAGGCGTGCCACATCCATGTAACGCCGTTCTTTCAGCGTCGCCAGGCGGCCGCGCGCCAGGCGGATCTGCTCCAAGGCTTCGATAAACTCGGTCGGCGATTGCCACAACCGGCTGGCCGTTTCCGCCAGCAGTTGGCGCTGTTCCTGCGCTGCCTGCTGAAGGACGCGTGCCGCCTCGCGCTGGATCGCCGCGGCCTTGTCGAATTCGTCCATCGTGGCGCTGGCCACTTCGGACACCCCGCTCAGGTCGGTGCCAACGCCTTTGGCCTCGGGTGCGCCCAGCCAGTGAAACGCATCGGCGACCCGGCGGCATTGGCGCAGCAGGCTTTCATAGACGGCCCGTCCCGGCAGCGCGTCGCCGCCGGCCTCCCCCTGCTCGCGCACCATGCGCCCGATCGAATACAGCTCCGACACCCCGCGGACCAGTTCGCGATTGCCGATCTTGCCGAAGAAGCCCTGGCGCGGTGCGGCGCGGGCAGCGTATTCCTCGCCCATGAACGGCGTCTGCCACCACTGCATCGGGTGATTGCGGGTCGGCTCCTCGCTTTCAGCGGTGAACAGCAGCATGCTGCCATCGTCATAGCGCGCGTAGCCATGCGCCACCAGCGGTTGCGACAGCGTCTTGTTGATCAGGTTATAGGTCAGCAGCACATAGGTGCCGCTGACAACTTCGTAAAAGACGTACAGCACGTCTTCGCCATTGGGCGCCAGCACGCGGCGCTCGAATTGCAGGCCCTCCGGCAGTCCGGAAAACAGGCGCGACTCGCCGCCCTGCAGGATCACCCCGCCCGGGAAAACGATGCCATGGTCTTCCGGCAGCTGCACACAAGAGGCGCCGATGCTGTCGACGCGCTGCGCCTGCTGGCTCAGGCGCGAATACACCAGGTAGCGCAGTTGCGTCTCGCGGTAGGGCCGGACGCGCAGCAGGATCAGGTCGCCGAGCGAGGCATACGCAATCTCGGCATCGCTGAGCGACTGGTTGGGATCGTCGACCGGCTCGCTGTAGATGCCCAGCCCCGTTTCCGTATTGTTCTCGATCTTGACGGTCAGGTCGCCGCCGACCGTTTCCACGAACAGGGTGTCGAGCACGTTCACGTGCGGGTGCGGCCCCAGCACGTGCTGGTCGCGCGTGGTCACCGTCCATTCGAAATCATGTGGCGGCGGCAGGGCCACATCGCGTTCGCCGCGGTTGTCGATGTAGGTCGCCGCGCCCTGCTCGTCCAGCTGCCAGCGGAACACGCGCAGGTCGCTCAGGCGCTCGCCGATCTTGAAGGCGGCCAGCAGCTTGCCCTGCGTGACGCGCAGCTGCACCAGCTGCGCACTGCGGTAGTAGTTATAGAGTTCCTTGAACTCGGCCACGAAGCGCGGGTCGGCCAGGAAGCTGCCGTCCAGCGCCAGCGGGTCGAGCTCCACTTCGCCGCCATCCTGGCGCAGGCGATACAGCGCGAACACGTCCGCGACCTGGGTCTCCTGGCGCAGGCCGATGAAGACGTTATAGCCGAACAGCAGCACATCGCCGACCAGGACCAGGTCGCGCGCCGTGCAGTTGTTTTCGGTACGGGCACGGGTGCGGGCGCGCAGGGCCATCTCTTCGCGCCCGAACTCGGCCAGCCGGGCCTCGTTCAGCGCGGTGGCCTTGTCCAGCAGGGACTTGCCCTGGTCGGCCAGCCGCTTGCGCAGCAGATCGAAACTGCTGGAATGGCGCAGGGACGCCTCGGCACCCTCAGGTGCTGCTTGTTCTTGGCTCATGATGTTGTGCTTCTGTCGCTTCAGTCTTTAGGTGCGCCGAGGAAGGCCAGCATTTCGCTGCGGTTCGGGCGGCCGTCCAGCCAGGCCCGGATGCGGGCCAGCTCGGCAAAGTCGTCGCCGAAGCGCGCCTGCATGGCTTGCTCGATGCGCTCGCGCGACGCAGCCTCCTGCACGCTGGCCTGCCAGCGGTCGGAGGCGATCTCGTCGAGATGGCCGTGGAAGTCAAGCGACATCAGGGTGTCCCACTCGCCCGCGTCGAGCCAGACCGCCTGGGCCGCCGCGCTGTAGTCCAGGCGCAGCGGATGGTGGCTGTCCACTTTCAGGCGCGCCATGATGCGGCCGGTCTTGGGACAGAGCCGCACCGCGCCGTCGGTGACGCTCGGCTCAGCGCTGGCGGCGGCCAGCGTCATCGCGGGCATGGTCTCGCGCCAGGTGCGGTAACGCTCGAGGTCCACCAGCACGCCGCGGCAAGCCTGGCATTGCTCTGCGGGCAAGCCGCCTTCGATCCGGGTCTGTTGGAAATTGGTGCTTGCGCAGGCCGGGCAGATCATGGTTTGCCTTTCAGTTCAGGGACAGCGGCGATCAGGTTGTTCAGGGCGTGCTGCTGTTGCTGGGTGCCTTCGCGCGACACCTTGGCCAGCAGCGAGGCCACGGTCAGGTTCTGCAGCTCGCCCGAGGAGCTGCCCAGCGCGCCGACCAGGCCGCGCAAGTCGTTCAGCATGTCGCGCTCGCCGCTCAGGTGATCTTTCAGGCCGATCTGCAAGGTCTTGCTCTTTTCGATGGCCGCGTCGATGCCGCGCCCGACCGACAGCGCGCGCACAAAGCTGTCGAAGTAGTTGCCGTCGCCGCCGACGATGTCGATCTTGGCGTTCTGCAGGGCCTTGCCCAGCACTTCGGCCTGTTCGCGGGCCACCATGGTCTGCGCATCGATGCCTTTCAGTGCCTGCTCGTTGGCCAGCTCCAGCTGCATGCGGAACTCTTCGTGGGCACGCGTCTCGGCGCTCATCGCAGACATGGATTCGAACTTTTGCGCCAGGCCGCGCGATTCGGCTTCGAAACGGGCCTCGATCACTTTGGCTTCCGCTTCGCCCAGGGTTGCGGTGGCGGCCGCATCGGCCGTCTTCACCGCAGCTTCGGCCAGGCCCATCTGCTCCTTGCCCTTGGCTTCCGCTTCCATGCGCAGGCGGGTCGCTTCGGCCTGGGCCGCGCCCTGCTTGACGATCGCTTCGGACGACGCCAGCATGACCTTCGCTTCCGCCAGGCCAGGGGCGGCGATTTCCGCTTCCGTGCCTTCCGCCTGGCGCTTCTTCGCTTCCGCTTCCTTCTCGGCGACTTTCAGCGCCGCTTCGGCCAGGGTCAGTTCCTGGGCGGCGCGGTGCTTGGCCGCGCGCTCTTCCGCTTCGGCTGCCTTGACGGCCAGCAGCAGCTTCTCTTCCGCGCTGGCTTCGGCGGCGATCACGACCGACTTCTTGCCGCGGTCGGCCTCGGCAATGGTGCGCACATCCTTGATCGCTTCTTCCTGCTCGGCCACGGTGCGCTCGACCACGATGCGCTCGCGGATCACATCGGCGATGGCCTTCTTCTGCACCTCCACGGCCTTCTCTTTATCGATGCGCTGCAGTTCGACTTCCTTCTCGCGTGCGACCACTTCCAGCAGGCGGGCGCGGGTCACGCGCTCTTCCTCGATGGCGACGGCGCGCTTGCGGTTGTTCTCCGCTACTTCCTTCTCGCGCGTGGTGTTTTCCTGCTGCACCAGCACGATCTGTTCGGCCTGCAGGCGGGCCAATTCGGACTTGGCACGCTCTTCGGACTGCACCTTCTCGGCTTCGGCCTGTTCGCGCGCTCGCACGCTGGTGACTTCGCGATTCTGGCGCGCCTCCGCATCGGCCTGCTGGCGCTCCAGTTCCAGGATGGCTTCGCGGGTTTCCACGTCCTTCTTCTTGATGCGCATTTCCTCGTCGCGCTTCAATTCATTGGTGCGCACGCTTTCGATCGCAGTCAGTTCGGTGATCTTCTTGATGCCCTGCGCGTCCAGGATGTTATGGCTGTCCAGCTTCTCGATCGGGGTCTGTTCGATATAGTCGATGGCCGCGTCTTCCAGGATGTAGCCCGACAGGTCGTTGCCGATCTGGCGAATGATGTCATCGCGGAAGCGGTCGCGCGCCTGGTACAGGTCGACGAAGTCCATCGATTTGCCGACGGTCTTCAGGGCCTCGGCGAACTTGGCCGAGAACAGGTTTTCCAGCGTCTCCTGGCTGGAAGCGCGGGCGCAGCCGACTGCCTGCGCCACTTTCAGCACGTCTTCCTTGGTCTTGTTCACGCGCAGGAAGAAGGTGACCTTGATGTCGGCGCGGATGTTGTCGCGGCAAATCAGGCCGTCCTTGCCAAGGCGGCCGATCTCGATGGTCTTGAGCGAGATCTCCATCAGTTCCTTCTTGTGGATGATGGGGTAGACCATGCCGCCGGTAAAGCTGACGTCCGGCTCGGCACGCAGGGTGTTGATGATCATTGCGTGCCCCTGTTCGACCTTATGGTAGAAGCGCGCGAACATTGCCAGGGCGCCGAGCAGAACGACGATGCCGGTGGCGGCTGCAATCAACATGATGTCCATGGATTTCCTTCAGGTGTGTTGGTATTGTTTTTTAATTGGCCGCGTTGGCGGCCTGTACTTCGTACTGCTGCAATGCCTCGTCGTAAGCGACGATCACGGCAAGCGCATCCTTGCCAAGCGAGTTGGGCGAGCTGGCCCAGACGCGGATGTTCAGGCTGGCCCCGCTGGTCTCCACTTCGGCGCGGCCGAATTTTTCATCCACCGCCAGCGTGACGATGCGGCAGGTGCGGCCCACCAGGCTGCGGTTTTCCGGCGCATGGTGCCTGACGAACAGCGGACGCAAAGGCTTGACCACGCGTGCCGACAGCCACACGCTGAACGCGGCCGCCGCCAGCAGGATGGCGGCGCCGCCAGCCCACTGCAGCAGTCCGTCCGGCAGCCAGGCCAGCACGTATTGATGCAGCAGGGCGGTCGGCAGCCAGGTGAAGAAGACCAGCAGCGTGGCCACGATCGAAAACGGCAGGCCACCGAGACCCAGCGCCACCAGCCACGAAGCCAGCGTTTCCAGGTCAGCGTGGTCGGCGTCTCCCTCAATGTTTTCGCCCAGATCGAAGATGCCGGCCAGCGACAAGCCCCAGTACACCAGCAGGATGATCAGCAGGACGGTGGGGACAGCGGTTGGAAAGCTGGTCAGGACTTGCCAGGTGCTCATTCATTGCCTTTTATGGTTGCGAGGACGTCAACTATTTTCGCGTCCTAATTGCTTTAATGCAAATGTTATCAGCTGCTCATGCAACATTTCCTTGATGCGGCGCCGGTCGGCCGGGTCTACGCCGAGGCGTTCCGCCAGCAGCGCGTAGTCGGCGTCGGAGAGGCTGACCGTCAGGCGCGGACGCACCGGCTTGCTGGTATGCGGCAAGCCGAGGATCTTGCGGATCTGGTCCGACGTGGAGAGCTGGCTCTTGAATGCGGCCAGGCGCACCGCGTCGATCACCTGCGTCTCCACGTCGAAAGCCACCTGCACAGAGCGCAAGGCCGCATCCGATCCAGACCAGCGGGCGGAACTGCGTACCATGCGTCAGCTCCGGTCCGGCGGCGTCGGCCGGGCGCGCGCCTGCAGGCGGGCAATCACTTCCGCCTTGCGGTTGGCGCGCTCGCCAATGCCCGCTTGCGCCAGCTTGTTGTCCAGCGCCTTGCTGCCGAATTCGCCTTCCAGCACTTCGGCTGCCTGCATGCGGTCGGCCAGGTCCTGGTGGCGCTGGCGGATGCGCTCCAGCGATTCCTTTGCGCTCATCAGCTTGGAACCGCTTGCGCCCATGTTCTGCGAGATGGTGGCGGTGGCCTTGTAGACGCTCTCGGTGGTCTTGGCCATGGCCAGTTGCCGCTCGTGTTCGCGCAGGGTGGCCTCGGCGGTGCGGATCATGTCCTTCAGGCGGGCGACGTGGGCAGCGTACTGGGCACGAGCTTCTTCCTGTTCGGCCAGCGCCACTTCCAGGTCGGCGACCCGCGCGGCGACTTCTTCGGCCAGGCCGTTCTCGTCCTTTTGCAGCGCCTGCACGGCCAGGTCTTCGTACTTGTGCAATTCGGCGCGCAGGCGTTCGATTTCGCGGCCAGCCTGCATTTCCTTGGCCATCACCGCGGTCAGGTCATTCTTGGCAGTAGCCACATGGGCGGTGGCTTCGACGATTTCCTGTTCGTAAATGGTCGAGGCGTTGCTGTCGACAATGCTCTGGCCGATCTCACGCAGGTTCCCGCGCAACATGGTCAGCACTTTGGAAAAAACAGCCATGATGGCCTCCTCACATTAGAAATTCGTTGAACACTTCCAGGGCTTCGAGCGCATTGTCGGCGGCCATGGCCACGTCGGTGGCGATGCTCTCCGGCGAAGCGTCGGCAGCCAGGGCGCCGAAGATGACGTAGTGCTCGCCGATGCGACCGAAATTGGACAGCGGAATGGCGATGTTCAGGTCCATCATCGCTTCCAGCATCTCGGCGCGGCGCTCGGGGCGCACTTCCCGCTCGGTCCACAGGTAGCAGATGCAGAGCACCTGCTGCGGCGAAGCAGTGACGAACACGGGAATCTCTTCCTGGCCCTCGATGCACATCCGCATCACCGGTACGCCATCCGGCTCGCTAGGGGCCAGCAGGTTGGCGCTCACCGACAGCGAGCCCACCTGGGCGGACAGCGCGCTCTCGATCGCAAGCATCCGGCCCATCACTTCGTCCATAGAGTCCCTCCTTGGGTGGTTAGACATATTATGTCAGCAGTATAGAAGCGTGACATAAAATGTCAAGCTACGCCGAGCGGCGTCGAGCGGGTACCGGCAGAAAACGGAAAAATAGGAGGGCTACCGCAGCAGGAACTGAATAGCGGACTCGGCCAGTTCATCGATGCTGACGCCGGCATCGCGCCTGTACCACTGTGCCGACCAGTTCAGCGCCCCGAACAGCCACAGGCGATCGAGTTTGCCCGGCGCCGGCCACTCGCCGGAAGCCTGCAATTCGCGCAGCACCGCGTCCCACAAGGCCTCGTAACGGTCCTTGGCCGCGACAATGCGCAACTGCCCCTCGGGCGACAGCGCGCGCCACTCATACAGCATGACGTAGACGAAGTCCTGCCCCGGCGACAGCAGGGTCTCCAGGTGGGTATGCACCAGCCGCCGGAACGCCTCGCGCGGCGGCAGGCCAAGCGCCGCCACCTCCTCGATGCGCGCCAAAGCCTGTTGCATGCCCTCCTCGATCACCGCCTGCAGGATGTCCTGCTTGGACTTGAAGTGATAAAACCACGACCCCGCCTGCACGCCAGCAGCGGCCGCAATATCCCGCACGGTAGTGTTGTCGAATCCTTTTTCGCGGAAGAGCCTTGCCGAAACGGCAATCAGCAGCGGTTTCAGGCTGTCGGAAGCGGCCTGCGCAGGGCGGCCGCGCTTGCGGGGCGAAGGGGAATTGCTGGCGTCCATGTCCCCAGCAATCTACCTTATAATGAAAGTTTTCGCCAAATTTACAGCCCAAATCATGGAATTAGCCAAGTCTTTCGAGCCTGCCGACATTGAACAGTTCTGGCGCAGCGAGTGGGAAAAGCGCGGTTACTACGCAGCCTCCCTCGACCTGAGCAAGCCGTCCTTCAGCATCCAGCTGCCGCCGCCGAACGTCACTGGCACGCTGCACATGGGCCACGCCTTCAACCAGACCATCATGGACGGCCTGACCCGCTACCATCGCATGCTGGGCCACAACACCGCCTGGATCCCGGGCACCGACCACGCCGGCATCGCCACCCAGATCGTGGTGGAGCGCCAGCTGGACGCGCAGAAGGTGTCGCGCCATGACCTGGGCCGCGAAAAATTCGTCGAAAAAGTATGGGAGTGGAAGGAAAAGTCCGGCTCCACCATCACCGGCCAGATGCGCCGCATGGGCACCTCCCCGGACTGGAACCGCGAGTACTTCACCATGGACGCCGAGCGCTCCAAGGTAGTATCCGAAGTGTTCGTCCGCCTGTTCGAACAAGGCCTGATCTACCGCGGCAAGCGCCTGGTCAACTGGGACCCGGTCCTGGGCACCGCCGTCTCCGACCTGGAAGTAGTCTCGGAAGAAGAAGACGGCTCAATGTGGCACATCAAGTACCCGCTGGCCGACGGCAGCGGACACCTGGTCGTGGCAACCACCCGTCCTGAAACCATGCTGGGCGACGTCGCCGTCGCAGTCGACCCGACCGACGAGCGCTACACCGCGCTGGTCGGCAAGATGCTCAAGCTGCCGCTGGTCGGCCGCGAAATCCCGGTCATCGCCGACAGCTACGTCGACAAGGAATTCGGCACCGGCTGCGTGAAGATCACCCCGGCGCACGACTTCAACGACTACGCCGTCGGCCAGCGCCACAACCTGGACATGCCGTCGATCCTGACCCTGGACGCCAAGATCAACGAAAACGCCCCAGCCGCCTACCAGGGCATGGACCGTTTCGCCGCCCGCAAGCAGATCGTCGCCGACCTGGACGCTCAAGGCTTCCTGGTCGAAGTCAAGCCGCACAAGCTGATGGTGCCGCGCGGCGACCGCACCGGCGTCGTGATCGAGCCTATGCTGACCGACCAATGGTTCGTCGCCATGAGCAAGCCTGCGCCTGAAGGCACCTTCAACCCGGGCAAATCCATCACCGAAGTGGCGCTGGAAAAAGTCGCCAGCGGCGAGATCAAGTTCGTCCCTGAGAACTGGAGCACCACCTACAACCAGTGGCTGAACAACATCCAGGACTGGTGCATCTCGCGCCAGCTGTGGTGGGGCCACCAGATCCCGGCCTGGTACGACGAGCAAGGCAACATCTACGTCGCCCGCAGCGAAGAAGACGCCAAAGCGCAAGCCGCCGCCAAAGGCGTGACCGGCGCCTTGACCCGCGACAACGACGTGCTGGACACCTGGTTCTCGTCCGCCCTGGTACCGTTCTCCACTCTCGGCTGGCCGAACGAAACGCCTGAACTGCAAGCCTTCCTGCCAAGCTCCGTGCTGGTGACCGGCTTCGACATCATCTTCTTCTGGGTCGCGCGCATGGTCATCATGACCAGCCACTTCACCAACAAGGTGCCGTTCAAGACCGTGTACGTGCACGGCCTGGTGCGCGACTCGCAAGGCCAGAAGATGTCCAAGTCCAAAGGCAACACCCTGGACCCGATCGACCTGATCGACGGCATCGGCCTGGAAGCCCTGGTAGCCAAGCGCACCACCGGCCTGATGAACCCGAAAGACGCAGCCAAGATCGAAAAAGCCACCCGCAAGGAATTCCCGGAAGGCATTCCAGCCTACGGCACCGACGCCGTGCGCTTCACCATGGCTTCCTACGCCTCGCTGGGCCGCAACATCAACTTCGACCTGGGCCGCTGCGAAGGCTACCGCAACTTCGGCAACAAGCTGTGGAACGCCACCCGCTTCGTGCTGATGAACACCGAAGGCCATGATTGCAGCGCCAACGAAGCCGACCTGTCGGCCGCCGACAAGTGGATCATCTCCGCCCTGAACCGCGCCGAACAGGAAGTGCACAAAGGCTTTGCCGACTACCGCTTCGACAACATCGCCTCCACCATCTACCAGTTCGTGTGGTACGAGTACTGCGACTGGTACCTGGAACTGGCCAAAGTGCAGGTCCAGCAAGGCACGCCGGGCCAGCAGCAAGCCACCCGCCACACCCTGCTGCGCGTGCTGGAAGTGATCCTGCGCATGGCACACCCGATCATCCCGTTCGTCACCGAGCAGCTGTGGCAAACCGTCGCCCCACTGGCCGGCAAAGGCGGCGAAGGCCAGTCCATCATGACCCAGGCCTACCCGCTGCCAAACGAAGCCGCGATCGACGCCGGCGCAGAAGCCTGGATGGGCGAACTGAAAGGCCTGACCGACGCCGCCCGCAACCTGCGCGGCGAAATGAAGCTGGCCCCATCGGTGCGCGTGCCGCTGATCGTCGAAGCCTCCGGCGACGACAAAGCGCGCATGGCCGCCTTCGCGCCCTACATCCAGATGCTGGGCAAGCTGTCGGAAGTGCAGATCGTCGACGCCCTGCCGGAATCGCCGGCCGCCGTCTCCGTGGTCGGCACCACCAAGCTGATGCTGAAAGTCGAAATCGACGTGAAAGCGGAACGCGAACGCCTGTCGAAAGAGATCGCCCGTCTGGAAGGCGAGATCGCCAAAGCCAACGGCAAGCTGTCCTCGGAAAGCTTCGTCGCCCGCGCCCCGGCCGCCGTGGTCGCCCAGGAAAAAGAGCGCGTCGCCACCTTCGGCGCCACGCTGGCGAAAATGCAGGAACAGCTGGCCAAGCTGCCAGCAGCCTGAGCTTAATAATAAATAGGGACGTACCCCATTTATTGAGCAACTGCCCGGCTTCGGCCGGGCATTTTCATTTCTAGAGGCTTCCCTCCAAAAAAAATAGCATGACCGTACGGTGCCGCACCGGGTCCTTTGCTAAACTGGTTTTCCCCAAATCTAAAAAAGAGACACCCCCATGCGCCTAACCCGCACAGTGGCGCTGGCTGTGGCAGCCTTGCTGGCCGCTGCACCGGCATTCGCCCAAGAACCCTCTCCAGTCGGCCTGTGGAAAAACATCGATGACGTCAGCGGCAAGCCGAAGGCCCTGATCCGCATCACCGAGGAAAACGGCGCCCTGCAGGGCAAGATCGAAAAGCTGTTCCGCGGCCCGACCGAAGAACAGAACCCGGTGTGCGACAAATGCACCGACGCACGCAAGGACAAGCCGATTGTCGGCATGGTGATCGTGTCTGGCCTGAAGAAAGACGGCAGCGAATACAACGGCGGTGAGATTCTAGACCCGAACAACGGCAAGGTTTACAAGAGCAAGCTGGAAGTGGCCGATGGCGGCAAGAAGCTGAAGGTGCGCGGGTATATCGGCGTGTCCTGGCTGGGCCGTTCGCAGACCTGGGAACGCCAGGAGTAAGGCAAAAACCACAGTCCGCCCAGTTTTTTTTGCTGGGCGGAAATTATTCCGTTAGCATGCCTTTCCCTTAACAAGAAAGCGCATCGCTCCATGTCCCACTCCCCGTTCAAGCGCCTGGCAGTCGCCGGCCTGGCAGCGGCCATCCTGGCCGGCTGCACCACCACGACCCGCCTGGAAGGCGCCCAGCCAGGCACCACCCTGAAGATTGTCGGCTACCAGGACACGACGCTGCCGCGCACCGAAGACCTGGCCTCCAAGTCCACGGGCCAGCACCTGTTCATGGCGACTGGCCCGGACGGCAAGAAGATGTACGGCCTGTTGCCGCTGCGCGTCAACGGCGGCACCATGGCAATGAGCATTCTGTTCTTTGCGCCGGCCTTGGCCATCGGCGGCTTCCGCGACTCCTTCAATTTCTATGAAGTCGACGTAGAGCAGAACGTCCTGCGCTACAAAATGAAGTCGGAAGACCAATGGCGCACCTACAACCCACTGAAAGAAGAAGCCGAGCGCTCGCGTGCCGCCTTCGAAGGCGGCACGCACTAAGCCAGCAGGCAGCATAGGGGAGCGGCCGTGCGGCGCCGGCAGCCGCATCCCGCTCAAACGGCCCTGGCCTTTTGCGGCAGCAGCAGCGAGGCCAACGCCGGAATCATCACAATCGCCCCCACCATATTCCACAGGAACATAAACATCAGCAGCAGCCCCATGTCGGCCTGGAACTTGATGTCCGACCAGACCCAGGTCAGCACCCCCAGCGCCAGCGTCACGCCGGTGAGCGCCACCGCAACCCCGGTCGTCTTGAGCGTCTCGAAGTAAGCCTCCTTCAGCTCCATCCCGCGGTCCAGGAAGCACTGCAGCCGGTTGTAGATGTAGATGCCGTAGTCCACGCCAATCCCGATCCCCAGCGCAATCACCGGCAAGGTCGCCACCTTCACGCCCAACCCCAGGCGCGCCATGATGGCCTCGCACAACGCCGACGTGATATACAGCGGCACCATGATGCAGATGGTCACGCGCAGCGAACGGAACTCCCACCACACCAGCAGCGCCACAATCGCATACACCAGCACCAGCATGGTGATCTCGGCCTGCTTGATCACGATATTGGTGGCCGCCTCGATGCCCGAATTGCCCGCCGCCAGGATGAACTCCGCCTGCGGCGTATTGTTCTCCTTCGCAAACGCCTGCGCCGCCTGCACGACCCGCGTCAGCGTATCGGCTTTATGGTCGGCCAGGAACACCAGCACCGGCAGCATTGAGCAATCGTTGCTGTACAACTCGGACGGAATCATGCGCTGCGCCGAATTGGAGACGAAACGGTTGCGCGACAGTGCCTGCCATTTCAGGCTGCCTCCATTCACGTTGGAGATGATGCGCTTCTGCACCGTGAACAGCGACGTAGTCGACTCCACGCCCGGCACGTTCTCCATCTCCCACTGGAAGCGGTCCACCACTTCCGCCGTCGGATAGGCACCGCATTCGCCGGCCGGCGTCTTCACCATCACCACGAACACGTCCGAACTGGTCGAATAATGCCCGGTGATGTAGGCGTTGTCGCGGTTGTAGCGCGAATCCGCCCGCAGCTCCGGCGCGCCCGGATCGAGGTCGCCGATCTTCAGGTCGCGGTTCAGCGCAAACGCCGTGGCAAACACCGCCACCGCGCCCAGCACCGCCCACTTGGCGAACTTCGGCTCCGCGAAGCGCGACAGCTTGCGCATGAAGCGGTGCTTGCGCTTCGACTTGCGCTCCTGGTTGCGCAGGCAGGCCGGCGTCACGCCCACATACGACATCAGCACCGGCAGCAGGAACATCTTGGTCAGCACGATCACCGCCACGCCGACCGAAGCCGAAATGGCCAGCTCTCGGATCACGCCGATCTCGATCACCAGCAGCGTCGAGAAGCCCACCGCATCGCACAGCAGTGCAATGGTGCCCGGGATGAACAGCTGGCGGAAGGTCTGCTTGGCCGCCTCCACATCCGTCTTGCCGGACAGGCGCTCGGCCGCCATGGTGTTGATGTTCTGCACCGCATGCGACACGCCGATGGCAAAGGTCAGGAACGGCACCAGGATCGAATACGGATCCAGGCCGAAGCCCAGCAACCGCACGATCCCCAGCTGCCAGATCACCGCCAGCGAACAGCAGAACACCGTCACCAGCGTCGACTTCCAGCAGCGCGAATACCACAGCAGCAGCGCCACCGTCATGGCAAAGGTGATCGCGAAGAAGATGCCGATTGCCTTGGCGCCGTGAATCAGGTCGCCCACCACCTTGGCAAAGCCCACGATGTGGATCTTCACGCCCTGCGCCTCGTACTTCTCGCGCACCAGTTTTTCCAGGCGCTCGGAGAACAGGCCGTAATCGAGCTTGGTGCCCTTTTCCGGGTCGATCTCCAGCAGCGGCACCTGCACGATGGTGGACTTCTGGTCCGCCGCTACCAGGCTGCCGATGCGGCCAGAACGCGCCACATTGGCCCGCACCTCGTCCAGCATGGCCGGCGAGCCGTCGAAGCCCTGCGGGATGATCTGGCCACTGTTCATGCCGGTCTCGGTGACCTCCATCCACTGCACGTTCGGCGTCCACAGCGACTTCAGGTTGCCGCGGTCCACGCCCGGGATGTAGAACACTTCGTCGGTCACCGCCTTCAGCGTATCCAGGTATTCCTTGGAGTAGATGTCGCCGTTCTTCGCTTCCACCGCGATACGGATGTTGTTGCCCAGCGGGCGCAACTCGTTCTCGTACTTCAGGTAGTTGGCGATGAAGGGATGCGTCGCCGGCACCATCTTCTGGAAGCTGGCGTCCGGCTTCAGCAGTGCCGCCTGCCAGGCGAACAGCACCGAGGCCGCCAGGAATACCAGCAGGATGACCCAGCGGTACTTGAACAGGCGCGGCTCCAGCCAATGCTCGACCGAAGTGAAACGCTGGTGGCCCGCCTCCGCCACCTCGCAGGCCTTTTTATCGTCACGTATCATTTCGCGCCCTCCGCTACGGCACGCACGCCGCCCACGCCCGACAGCAGCACCGCTCCATTCACCGCCAGCATGCCGGCCGTCGGCACCGCATCGCCCTGGCGCACCACGCGGAAGCTGGCGCCATCGTCATCGCTGCGCAGCAGCGCGCCATCCTGGGCAGCCAGCACGATGCCGCCACCTTGCATGGCTCCCCCCACCAGGCTCTTTTTCGTCACCGTCGGCGTCTCGCGCCAGGTGGCGCCGCCATCTTCGCTGCGGAACACATGGCCGCCGAAGCCGTAGGCCAGCATGCTGCGTCCCGTGAACAGCACGCCATACAACTGCCCGCCATAACCGGTCTCGATGCGTTTCCAGCTGTTGCCGCCGTCCTGCGAGCGATAGACGTAGCCGCCCTCGCCCGCAATGGCCAGCACGCCGCCCGGACCGCCCGCAATCGCGTTGTAATGCAAGCCTTCGGGATTGGGCAGGCCCGCGCCCATGGAAGTCCAGTTCGCCCCGCCGTCCGTGGTACGGAAAGCCTGGCCGTATGCGCCTACCGCGTAGCCGGTCTTGGCATCGCGGAACCATACGCCCAGCAAAGGGCGCGACGGTCCGAACTTGGCCGCCGCTTCGATGTCACCCAGCGCGTTTTCGGCGTCGGCGAGCACATTGCCCCCGGCCGCCTGCGCCTTCTCAACTGCCGCCTTGGCATCGGCCAGCATCAAGGCGTTGGCCTTGTTACCGTCAAAGCGGGTGCTCCACTGCACCCCGCCGTCATTGGTGGAAAGAATCACGCCATCGTGCCCCACGGCCCAGCCGTTGGACGCGTCGGCAAACGCCACGTCGGTCAGCGTGACCGACACCGGTACCTTCGCCTGCTGCCACGCCGCATTCGCGCCTCCATCGCGCACCAGGATGATGCCGCGTTCCCCCACTGCCACAGTGCGCTGCCCGGCCAGCGCCATTGCCGTCAGCATGGCTTTTGGCGCGCGCGCCGACATGCGCGCCGGCGTTTGCAGCGGATCGCCCGCGACAGCCGGCACCACCGCCAGTGCGCCCAAGAGCGCAGCAGCGGCTTGAATCAAGACTTTATTCATGCTCTACCTGCGAAAAAATGGGCGCAGCGCTCCCTGAGAACGCAAGCGCCCGAAGAGACACCCCCAAACCCGCTACGCCGTCCTTAGTTGGAGGAGCGGCGCAGCGTATCTGGCGTGAAGTTCGACGGATCGAGCTTTACGCCAAATTTGATCGGCTTCTCCTGGTTGGAGATGCCGGACAGCAGGTAGCGGCGTGCCTGCAGGTCGTAGAACACTTCGTAAGCGAAGTAGTGGGTCATCGCATCGTAGTACTGGATGCCGCCGATTTCGTGGACGCGCCACAGTTCCCCGCGGCCGTCATAGGAATCGGTATGCAGCACTTCCCAGCTATCCTCGTCCACATAGAACACGCGCTTGGCGTAGATGTGGCGCTTGTCCTTTTTCAGGGTCGCTTCCACCACCCACACGCGGTGCGGCTCGTAGCGCACGAAGTCCTGATTGATATGGCCAGGGCGCACGATGTCGGCATACTTGATCGACTTGTTGGTGATCTTGTAGTTGTTGTAGGAAACCAGCATCTCCTTCTTGCCCACCAGCTTCCAGTCGTAGCGGTCAGGCGCGCCGTTGAAGCCGTCGTAGTCGTCGGTGGTGCGCAAGCCGTCGGCGCCCTGCCCCGGCGAGTCATACGCCACGTTCGGCGCGCGCAGCACGCGGCGCTGGCCCGGGTTGTAGGTCCACGCCAGGCGCGATTCCTTCACTTGGTCGAGCGGGTCAATCACCAGCAGCGCATCGCCCGCCACCGACGAAGGCCCGGTCAGAGTCGCCATGTAATACAGCAGGCGGTTCGGCTCCGGATTGGCCATGCCCTGCGCGAACGCCACTTTCTCGGTACGCGTCACCGGCGTGAACGCGCCGTTGGTCTGCACCGGGAATTCAGCGGTATAGCGCTCGATGGTGCCGCCGCGGTAGCGCATCAGGTGGTTCCAGATAACTTCCACCCCGGTCTTCGGGATCGGGAACGGCACCGTAGTCTTGGTGATGCCCGTCACGCCGTTGCCGCCGCCAGTCAGCTCGGCCTTGCTCGCCTCGGCCTTGATCGTGTCGTACACGCCCTGCGGATAGCCTGCCGTGCGGTAGCTCTTGTAGACGTTCATCTTGTAGCTCGGGTAGCGCTTCAGCATTTCCATCTGCCCCGGGGCCAGCACGTCCTTGTACTTGTCCATATTGGCCGCCGTGATGGTGTACTGCGGCGCCTCGTTCGGCAGCGGGTCGGCATAGCCGTTCTTGCTGTCGAAACCAGCCGGCGCCTTGGTGATGCCGCCGTTCCAGGCCGGGATGGTGCCGGCCTTGTTGCCTTCCTTCTCCGCACCGACCGGGGTCAGGTCCTTGCCCAGGCGGTCCACTTCAGCCTGCGACAGGCCGGCCAGGGCGCTGCCCGCGATGCACGCCAGCGCTGCGGCCAGCAAGCTTTGCTTCATCATCTTCATCTACGTGTCTCCTGTCTCTTTATTAGAAGTTGGCGCCGATCACGAACTGCATGTTGTCGCGGTCGTGGAACTGGTCGTACTTGGCGCTCTTGTTATAGCTGGTGTAGCTGATGTCGGCGTAATAGCGGTTGTTGTAGTCCGCGCGCAGGCCCACGCTGCGGGTCTGGCGGTCTTCGATGAACAGGTTGTCGGCCGCATAGCCCTTCACGTCATGCGCGAAGTAGACGCGCGGCTTGAGGTTGATGCCGGCCACCACGTTCGGGAACAGCATCTCGGCCGACAAGCGGTAGCCCCAGGCGGTGCTGGTGGCATAGCCCTCGTTTTCGCAGTAGGACTTGTTCGGCTGGATGCCGGCCGGGCCGCAAGTGCCGCCCAGTGCCGCGGTCGGGCCGAAGTTGTACATGAAGCCGCGCACATAGCGAGTGCTGGTGTTCGGGTCGCCGATGCCGCTCCACTTCTGGCCCGCCACTTCGCCCAGCAGAGTCAGCGAATCGGCGCCCAGCACTTGCGGTATCTGGCGGATGAAGGAGACCTGCGCCTGCGTCTTGTCCTTGCGGTCGTAGCCGTGGATCACGGTGCCGGTCGGCACCGCTGGGTTGCGCGCAATGGCCGCCAGCTTTGCCTGCGGGCCGATGCCCAGTGCCGTGCCGACCAGCAGGTCGATGGCGTTGATCTGAACCGGAATATCCTTGGTGCGCGACACTTCACCGAACAGCGAGAAACCGCCCACTTCGGTGGCAGCCGACAGGCCCATGGTTTTCACGTTCTCGCCGCTGTAGTCCCACACGATGTTCCCGGCCGGCAGCACGCCCAGCGTGCCCAGCGCCGGCGCCAGCGACGGTACGGCTTTCACCAGCTGCGCCAGGCGGCCAGACCACACCGACGGCAGCGCCGATGGCTGCTTGACCACCGAGACGATCGGCGAGTGGCTGTGGTAGCGCGCAAAATAGACACCAAAGTCGGTCGCAATGGCATCGGCGAAGTAGTGGCTCGAGATGCCGAACTGGCCGGACTTCTTCGGCCGGATCTTTTCCGCCGTGGTCATGCGGAAGTTGAGCGGCATGGAGCGCGACAGGCCGAGCGAGGCCAGTACCGGATCCAGCGCCGCCGGCAGCGCCGCCAGGAACGGCGCGCCGTTGTACTGGCCCTGGTCGTTCAACTTGGTGCCGTCGCCAAACAGCACCGTACCGTTATTGCAGTTCAGCGAGTCCGCAGCCGACCAGTAGGTGCCGCAGCCATCGACCACGTTCTGGCGCCAGCCAAGGTTGTAGAAGGCTTCCACCGACACGCCATTGCCCAGGCCCAGGTTGGCCATCAGGGCAGGTTGCGGGCGCAGGATTTCCTTCACCTGTGCGCCCGGGCGGCGCGCGGCGCTGGTATCGAAAGCGCCCATCGCGTTAATGCCCGGGACGAACAGCGATTCGCCCCAGTTGATTACCTGGTTGCCCAGCTTTGCGCTCAGCGCCTTGCCGCCCAGGTCCCAGTTGGCGAAGACGTAGGCATCGGCCAGCGCCACGCCATCGAAGGTGGAGAGCTGGTCAAAGCCGGTATCGCTCAGTTCCGAGTTCGGCTTGTAGCCGTTGTTGAAATGTCCGTGCGGGAGTTCTTTGCCCTTCAGCACCGCGTCATACCAGGCGAAGCCGCGCATGAACATGCCGTAGGTATCGCCTTTCAGCTCCAGCTCGCCGGTCAGCTTGCCGACCGTGGAATAGGCATCGTGCTTCTTGAAGTTCAGGTTGCCGTCGTCGGCGCCGGCGCCTGCCGTGCCGCCATTGGGTACAGAGATCAGGTTCTTGTCTGCATCCTTCATCCGGATGCTGGTGCCGACCGACATATTGAGGGACCAGCGTCCTTCCAGTCCATTATCGGTGGTGAAGGTATCTGCGTGCGCCAGGGGGGTTGCCAGCGCCGCCGCCACAGCAAACGCCATGGTACGGTTGTACTTCCTCGTCATCCTTGTGTCTCCTAATGGTTTTTTACAGCTTTTTATACAGGCTTATTTAACTGCTTGAACTCCTCACGCAACTTCATCTTCTGCACTTTGCCGTTGGCGGAATACGGAAGCTCGCTGACGAAAACCACGTCGTCGGGAAGCCACCACTTGGCTACGCGGCTGGCAAGGTAGCCTAACACTTCATCGCGTGTGGGGGAACTGCCATGGCGCGGAACGACCACCAGCAAAGGACGTTCCTGCCATTTTTCATGCGGAATGCCGATCACCGCAGCGGCCATCACATCGGGATGGCCCATCACTGCGTTCTCGACATCGATCGATGAAATCCATTCACCGCCGGACTTGATCACGTCCTTGGCGCGGTCGGTTATCTGAAGATAGCCATCGCTGTCGATGTTGGCGATGTCGCCTGTATCGAAGTAGCCCTCCTCGTCCAGCACGGGCGCATCGCAGCCGTAATAGGCCGACAGGATCCACGGCCCGCGCACCATCAGCCGCCCGGTCGCGACGCCGTCGTGCGGCAGGCGCCGGCCCGCTTCGTCTTTCAGCGCCAGCTCCACGCCGCACACCGGCCGCCCCTGGCGCGCCTGCACGCGCAGCTTTTCTTCCTCGCTGGCCGTGTCGTGCGCTTGCAACAGCGAACACACGGTGCCGAGCGGCGACATCTCCGTCATGCCCCAGGCCTGCATCAGCGTCGCGCCCAGCGTATTACGGCAGCGTGTGAACATCACCGGCGGGATCGCCGAGCCGCCGCACAGCATGCGCTCCAGACACAGCTCCTGCAGCGCCGGCCGCGCTTCGCTCTCGATGTGGTTCAGCAAGCCAAGCCAGACGGTCGGCACGCCCAGCGCCATCGTCACGCGTTCGTCGCGCAGCAATTCGTAGATGCTCTTGCCATCGAGCGCAGGCCCAGGCAGCACCAGCTTGGCGCCACTCATCGCGCCCGCATACGGCATGCCCCAGGCGTTGACATGGAACAATGGCACCACCACGAGGCAGCTGTCGCGGTGCGAAATGGCGGCGCTGCCCGCAGCGCACAAACCCATCGAATGCAGGTAGGCCGAGCGGTGCGAATACAGCACGCCTTTCGGGTTACCCGTGGTGCCCGAGGTGTAGCACAGCGCCGACGCCGTGCGTTCATCGAACTGCGGCCAGGTGTAATCCTCGCTGGCGCCTTCCACCAGCTCTTCGTAGCACAGCGTGCCGGCCGGCACGGCCACCGGCATATGCGCGCGGTCGGTCATGCAGACAAAGGCTTTCACGCCCGCCAGTTTCGGAGCCAGCGCTGCCACCAGCGGTGCGAACGTGATGTCGAAGAACAGCACCTGGTCCTGCGCGTGGTTGATGATGTATTCCACCTGCTCCGGGAACAGGCGCGGGTTGATGGTGTTGAGCACCGCGCCCATGCCCGACACGGCGAAGTACAGCTCCATGTGGCGGTGCGTATTCCAGGCCAGCGTGCCGACACGCTCCCCCATGCCCACGCCCAGTGCCAGCAGCGCATTGGCCATGCGCCGCGCACGGCGTTCCACTTCGCCATATCTGCTGCGGTGCAGCGGTCCTTCGCAAGTGCGCGAGACGATTTCAGCGCGCGGGTGCACGCGGCGCGCATGCTCGATCATCGAGGAAATCAGCAGCGGCTGGTCCTGCATCAAAGCTTGCATCGGCAAACCCATCACATGTGGCGTTTGAGGAAGCCGGCCAGCGTGTCGAACACGCGGCCATACGGTGGGCGGAACAGGCCGAAGCCATTCACGCGCGCCTGCCGGTAGATCGGCTTCTGCTTGGAGAAGGCCAGGAAACCATGTTCGCCGTGGTAGGCGCCGGTGCCGCTGGCGCCCACACCGCCAAAGGGCAGGTTTTCCTGCGCCGCGTGCCACAGCGCGTCGTTGATGGTCACGCCGCCGGAGATGGTCGAATGCAGCACCTTGGTACAGTTGCGGCGCTCCCTGCCGAACCAGTACAGCGCCAGCGGGCGCTCGCGCTGGTTGATGAAGGCGATGGCTTGCTGCAGCGTGTCATACGGCACCACCGGCAGCAGCGGGCCGAAGATTTCCTCGCGCATGACCGCCATTTCAGGCGTCACGTCCAGCAGCAGCACCGGTGCCATGCGCCGCTCGCCGCCCTGCGCCGGCGCGCTGCCGCCAAGCCGCACGACACGTGCGCCCTGCTCTTGCGCCTCGCTCACCAGCCGTTCCAGCCGCTGGTAGTGGCGCTCGCTGATGATGCTGGTGTACTGATCGTTGCCGGCAAACTGCGGGTACATCGCCGTGGCTGCCGCGCTGACCTCGCGCACAAACTCCTCGACCCGAGCGCGCGGCACCAGCGCGTAGTCCGGCGCCACGCAAGTCTGTCCGGCGTTGAACAATTTGCCAAAAGCCAGGCGCGGCGCAGACTCCGCCAGGTCGCAGCTTTCGTCGATGATGGCGGGCGATTTGCCGCCCAGTTCCAGGGTCACCGGCGTCAGGTTCTGCGCCGCGGCGACGGCAACCTGCCGCCCCACCGCAGTGGAGCCGGTGAAAACCAGGTGGTCGAACGGCAGCGCCGCAAAGTCGCGGCTGACGTCCACCCCGCCTTCGATCACGGCCAGTTCGGCCGGGCTGAAATACTGCGCCGCCAGTTGCGCCAGCAGGCGCGAAAAAGCCGGCGTCAGCTCGCTTGGCTTGATCATCACGCGGTTGCCGGCCGCCAGCGCGGCAGCCGCCGGCACCAGCGCCAGCTGGCAGGGGTAATTCCAGGGAACGATGTTGCCGATTACGCCCAGCGGCTGCGGCATGAGCCGGCTCGAACCGGGCAGCATGTGCAGCGGCGTCGCCACGCGGCGCGGCCGCATCCAGCGCGCGAGCTTGCGGCGCTGCTGGCGGATTGCCGACAGCACGATGAACAGTTCGGTCAGCACCATTTCCTGCCGCGCGCGCCCGCCGAAGTCGGCATCGATGGCGGCCAGGATGGCAGGCTCGTTGTCGGCCACCATCGCCTGCAGGCGGCCAAGGCGTTCGCGCCGCACGGCCGCCGTCGGCACCATGTCGGCATTGAAGGCCGCGCGCTGGACTTCCAGCACGTCCAGCAGCGCAGACGCGCCGCGTCCCACGACGGCAGGGTCGAAATCCTGAACTTTCATCACAGTGTCTCCAGTTGCGCCGCGTTTTATTAACGCTGTCGTTGAAACGAGTATGTGTTTGACACTACTATTCGTCCAATGCATTGTATTTATCCGCACAATGCATATTCCGCATACAAGGGGATTTTGATGGATTTCAAGCGCTTGCGTTACGCCCTGGCCGTGGCCGACGAAGGCAACTTCGTGCGCGCCGCCGAGAAGATCAGCATCAGCCAGCCCGCCCTCTCGCGCGCCGTGCAAACCCTGGAGGAAGAACTGGGATTCCTGCTGTTTGACCGGGGCAACCGCAACGTCGCCGTGACGGTGGCGGGGGCCGCCTTTTTCAACCACGCGCGCCGCTTACTGTTTGATGTACGCAACATGGAACACGATTTGTCCTTGTTGCGAAATGGCGACAGCGGCCATGTGGCCTTCGGTATCGGCCCCCTGCATTCGGGCGCCCTGTTGCCGCGCATGCTGCGCCAGGTGCGCGCCGACCAGCCGGGCATCAGCCTGTCGGTCACCATCAACACCTCGAGCTACCTGCTGGACCACCTGCGCGGCGAGGAGATGGAATTCTTCATGTCCGACGTGCGCCTGATCGATCCGGCCGAAGACCTGATCATTACCCATGAATGCCGCCAGTACGGCGGCATCTATTGCCGCCCCGGCCACCCGCTGCTGGGGCGCGACGACGTCACCCCGCCCGAACTGCTGCCCTACGGGATGGCCGCGCCCACCATCCCCGAAGTGCTGATGACGCAGATGAACAAGCTGTTCCGCCTGCCGCCCGGGCGCGACCTGCCGATCATGCTCAGTTGCGACAGCGTGCACACCCTGGTCGACGTGGTGGCCGAGAGCGATCTGCTGCTGATTTCCAGCCACGCGGCGCTGGCCGAAGCAGCCGCAGAAGGCAGGCTGGAACAGGTGCAGGTGCCGCTGCCGCCGCTGTGGGCGGACATTGCCACCATCCGCCTGCGCGGCCGCACCCTGTCGCCCGGCGCGCAGCGCGTGCTGCAGGCCGCGCGCGAAATCCTGGCGCAACTGGCCGGCACCGAAATGCCGCGCCACTAAGCCGGCACGTCCTCAGGCCGCTGCCGCGCGCAGCGCCTCCAGGTCGCGCAGCTCGATCTGCCCATAGCGCAGTGCGATCGCGCCGGAGCGGGCCAGCGCCTGCAGTTCCTTGTTCAGCGTGGTGCGCCCGACGCCCAGCATCATGGCGATGTGGTCCTGTGAAGCGGTGATGGTGGTACGCATGCTGGCCGCCTGGGTCAGGTCCCCGTGCGCCATCATCAGCAGGCGCCGCGCCACGCGCGTGCGGGTGCTGTGCATCGCCATGTCGGCAACCAGGCCGAAGGCAGCATGCAGCCGCTCCGCCTCCAGGCGCGCCATGGCGTTGGCAAACACCACATCCTGCATCAGGACTGCAAAGCGATCCGCGCTCACTGCCAGCAGTTCCGTTTCTTCCTGCGCCGTTGCCGTAGCGCTGCGCGGCAGGTCCGCCAGCAGGGCCGTTTCACCGAACCAGTTGCCTGCTTCGGCCATGGTCACAATGGCCTCGTTGCCGTCGGCGTGCATGACCGACAGCCGCACTGCGCCACGCACCACGCCCCAAAAACCGTCCTGCGCCCCGGCCGAGCGCTCCCCTTGCAGGTAAAGCACCTCGCCCTGTGCCAGCCGCACGCTGCGCGTCACCGCCAGCAAGGCCTTGGCCTGCGCCGCCGGCAAGCGAGCGAACCAGGGGTTGTTAAGGAATATCTGCACGCAAAAAAATCCTGAATTGCACGGAATTGAACAATCTTCGCCGGCCCAGCCCTGCATCATGGATGCCAAAGGAGACCCGGAACATGGACTACAACATGATGTACACGCTGCTCGCACTCGTCATCGCGGGCTTGGCCCTGGCGGAATTCGCCAGCCGCCGCTACCGCGAGACGGTGCACGCCGACGCCAATGATACCGCGCTGGAAGTGGGCATGACAGTCAGCCTGCTGCTGGTCACCCAGCCGCTGATCCTCTTCAGCACCAGCGCGCTTGGCCAGTGGCTGGCGCCCGGCATGCATAACGCCTGGGCCGGACTGCCCTGGTGGGCCTGGGCCGGCCTGCTGCTCGTAGGCGACGACATGACGCAATACTGGTGGCACCGCATCTCGCATTCGCCGCTGCTATGGCCCCTGCACCGCGCCCACCATTCGGCGTCCTACATGAGCATCCGCATCACCTACCGCAACAACTTCTTCTACTACCTGATGATGCCTGGCATCTGGTTCGCCGGCGCCATGGTCTACCTGGGCTGCGGCTGGATGTATTTCGCCTATGTGTTCGTCAAGCAGACGGTCATCCTCAGCGCCCACTGCGCCTGGGCCTGGGACGAACCGCTGTACAAGCTGCGCGTCCTGCGCCCGCTGATGTGGGTAGTGGAACGCACCATCTCCACCCCGGCCACGCACCGCGCCCACCACGCCCTCACCAACGCTGACGGCATCGGCCATTACAAGGGCAACTTCGGCAACCTGCTGTTCTTCTGGGACGTACTGTTCGGCACCGCCCACATCACGCGCCGCTACCCGGCAGCGGTCGGCCTGCGCGACGACCAGCTGTTCGGCGCCGAGCGCTGGGACAAGCAGATGTTCTACCCTCTGCTGCAATCGAAGCGCGAATACAGCGCCCTGAAATTCGGCGGAAAGATCTACAGCGATGAATAAGGCAAGGATAGTGGTGACGGGCGGCTTCGGCGTCCTTGGCGGCGCGATCGGCGACACCTTGCTGGCAAGCGGCGCGCAGGTCGCCCTGGTCGACCAGGCGCCCGTTCCCGCCGGCGTGCCCGAAGGCGCGCTTGCATGCGGCAGCGTAGACCTGTGCGCCCCACATGCCGCCCAACGCTGCCTGGACGGCGTGGCCGAACGCTTCGGCGGCATCGATGGCATCGTCAACGTAGCGGGCGGCTTTGCCTGGGAATCCGTGGAGCACGGCGGCATCGCGACCTGGGACCGGATGTACGCAATGAATGTGCGCACGACGCTGCTGGCATCGCAGGCGGCGCTGCCGCACCTGCTGCGCCAGGGGCGTGGCCGCATCGTCAATATCGGCGCCATGGCAGCTGGACGCGCACAGGCCGGCATGGGTGCATATGCCGCCGCCAAGTCCGGCGTGGCGCGCCTGACGGAAGCCATGGCGGAAGAATTCCTCGACCGCGGCATCACGGTCAACGCCATCCTGCCCAGCATCATCGATACACCGGCCAACCGTGCCGCCATGCCGGGCGCCGACACCAGCCGCTGGGTTGCCCCGGCAGCACTGGCGCAGGTGGTTCAATTCCTGTTGTCGGACGCATCGGCCGCCGTGACTGGCGCCCTGCTGCCGGTCAGCGCGCTGCCTACTTCTTAGAAGGCCGCAGCACGATTTCGAACAGCTTCGGCCAGCGCTTGCCGGTCACGAACAAGCGGTGCGACTTGGCGTCGTAGGCAATGCCGTTCAGCACATTGTCAGCATCGCTGCCAGCCTTGGCGGTAGCCGCCAGGCCGGACAAGTCGATCCAGCCCAGCACATGGCCGCTGAAAGGATCGATACGCGCAATGCGGTCGGTCTGCCAGACATTGGCATAGATCTGCCCATCCACCCACTCCAGCTCATTGATCTGCGCCAGCGGCTGGCCGTCGGCCGTCACCTTGATGCGGCGCTGCTCGGAGAAATTCTTCGGATCGAGCACGCGGATCTCCGGCGTGCCGTCGCTCATGTACAGGCGCTCGCCGTCGCTGGTCAGGCCCCAGCCCTCGCCCATGTAGTTGAACGTGCCCTTGATGGACAGGCTGCCCTGGTCCATCACATAGCCGGCCTGGTTCATCCAGGTGATGCCGACGATGCTGTCGCCATGCGGCGCAATGCCCTCGCCGAACACCTTCTCAGGCAAGTCGCGCTTCTGCAGCACCTTGCCGGTGGCCAGGTCCACCTTGCGCACGGAAGAAGCGCCATACTGGCCGGTGCTCTCCCACAGGAAGCCGTCCTTGAAGAACAGGCCCTGGGTAAAGGCTTGCGGATCGTGCGGGTAAGCCGCCTTGATCGAGTACCCCTGCACCGGCACGGCCGCCGATGCGATTTGCGCGGCCAGCGCCGCCGCGCCCAGCGCCGCCAACTTACGCATCCCACAAGTCTCCGGTAGCGTTGCTGCGCGGCGGGGTCACGCCGAAATGCTGGTAGGCCTGCGCCGTGGCCACGCGGCCGCGCGGCGTGCGTTGCAGGAAGCCTTGCTGGATCAGGTATGGTTCCAAAACGTCCTCGATAGTATCAGCGGCCTCGCCGATAGCGGCCGCCAGGTTGCCGATGCCGACCGGGCCACCGCCGAATTTGTACAGCACCGCCTCCAGCAGCTTGCGGTCCATGACGTCAAAGCCCACATGGTCGACGTCGAGCATGCGCAGCGCCGCGTCGGCCAGCTCGCGCGTGATGTCGCCATTGCCCTTCACTTCCGCATAGTCGCGCACGCGGCGCAGCAGGCGGTTGGCAATACGCGGCGTGCCGCGCGCACGGCGTGCAATTTCCAGCGCACCGCCCTCATCGATATTCGCCTTCAGCAGCGCAGCGCTGCGGGCGACGATCTTCGCCAGTTCATCGGTGGTGTAAAACTCCAGCCGCGCCACGATGCCGAAGCGGTCGCGCAGCGGGTTGGTCAGCATGCCGGCGCGGGTGGTGGCGCCGACCAGGGTGAACGGCTGCAGGTCCAGCTTGACGCTGCGCGCTGCCGGCCCCTCACCGATCATGATGTCGATCTGGTAGTCCTCCAGCGCCGGGTACAGGATTTCCTCGACTACCGGGGACAGGCGGTGGATTTCGTCGATGAACAGGACGTCGTTTGCTTCCAGGTTGGTCAGGATCGCCGCCAGGTCGCCCGGACGCTCCAGCACCGGGCCCGAAGTCTGGCGCAGGTTGACGCCCATTTCGCGCGCAATGATGTTGGCCAGCGTGGTCTTGCCCAGGCCCGGAGGACCGAACAGCAAGGTATGGTCGAGCGCCTCGCTGCGCTTGCGTGCCGCCGAAATGAAGATTTCGAGCTGGTCGCGGATCTTGGCCTGCCCGACATATTCATCGAGGTGCTTGGGACGCAGCGCGCGCTCGATGGCCTCCTCGTTCGGGGACGTGGGCGCCGCATCAATGATGCGCTGCTCGGTGAAATTGTCGGTTTGGATACTCATGCCAGCTCGGATTTAGGTTCAGGGCATGATTTTAACAAGGCCGGGCAGCCCAAGGCTCACTTCACGTTGGAAGCGGCCGCGCTCGAGGTCTCGTTGGTTTTCTTCAGCAGGCTGCCGCCCGTTTGCATCGCCTTTTCGCGGCGGTCCGGCTGGCTGGCCGGCTGGCCCTCTTTCGCCGCCCCCTGCAGCCCGGTGGCTTTGCGCGCCGCCGCCGAAGGTTCGCCTTTCATGGTCGGCTTGGCCTGCTGCCGGGCTTCCGGCTTGTCCTGCCCGGGCGCAGCCGGCTGGCTCCATGCGGTCGGCGCCAACGCCAGCAGCAAGGCGCCCAGCGGCGCAGCCAAAAGTTGACGAATAGTCATGGCACCCCCTCTTCAAATGTTCGCCAAAGTCTAGCACGCCCCGCCTTGAAGGCATGCGCCTACAGCCGCACGGCACGCGCGCCGCTTGGCGCGCAGGCTGGGATGCCGATACTGGCGCAATGTCATCACAAGGAGTTGGCCATGCGCGCGCTCACCTACCACTCCGCACATGATGTCCAGGTGGACACGGTGCCCGATCCCATCCTGCAGGAAGCGGACGACATCATCCTGCGCATTACCGCCACCGCCATCTGCGGCTCGGACCTGCACCTCTACCGAGGCAAGGTACCGGCCATGAAGGAAGGCGATATCCTCGGCCATGAATTCATGGGCATTGTCGAAGATGCCGGCGCTGGCGTTACCACGCTGGCCAAAGGCGACCGCGTGGTCGTGCCCTTCGTGATCGCCTGCGGCAACTGCTTCTTCTGCCAGCGCCAGTTGTTCTCCGCCTGCGAGACCACGAATCCCGACCGTGGCGCCATCATGAACAAGAAAGGGCTGCGCTCCGGCGCGGCCATGTTCGGCTACACCCACCTGTACGGCGGCATGCCGGGCGGCCAGGCCGAATACGTGCGCGTGCCGAAGGCCAACGTGGGGCCGATCCGCATCCCCGATGCGCTCGACGATGAGCAAGTGCTGTTCCTGAGCGATATCCTGCCAACCGGCTACCAGGCCGTGTTGAACGCCGAGGTCGGGCCGGGCGACAGCCTGGCGATCTACGGCGCCGGCCCGGTGGGGCTGATGTCGGCAGCGTGCGCCCGCATGCTTGGCGTAGAAACCATTTTCATGGTCGACCATAACGGCTACCGTCTCGACTTTGCGCGGCAGGCCTATGGCGTCATTCCGGTGAATTTCGATGAGGTGGATGCCGCCGAGTACATCGTCGCCAGCACCGCCTCGCGCGGCGTGGATGGCGTGATCGACGCCATCGGTTTTGAAGCCAAGGGCAGCGCGCTGGAAACGGCGCTAACCGCCATCAAGCTGGAAGGCAGCAGCGGCGCCGCGCTACGCCAATGCATCGCAACGGTCAGGCGTGGCGGCGTGGTGAGCGTACCGGGCGTGTACGCGGGCTTTATCCACGGCTTCCTGTTTGGCGATGCCTTCGACAAAGGCATCAGTTTCAGGATGGGCCAGACCCACGTGCAGCGCTTCATGCCCGAACTTCTGGAATACATCGGCCAGGGCAAGCTGCGTCCCGAAGCCATCATCACGCACCGCCTGCCGCTGGAACAGGCGGCAGACGGCTATCGCATCTTCGACGGGAAGGAAGAGGAGTGCCGCAAGGTGATCCTGCGGCCGGGTTAGCGATTAACGCTCTTTGAAGACGATATCGATCGCCAGGCCGGCGGCCAGCAACAGGCCCGAGTTGGCCTTGAAGTCTTCGGCGATCGAGATCATGTAGTTGTCGGCAGTGGTGAACAGTTCCTTGCCGATGCCAGCCCACTTCTTGCTGACGGTGCCTTTCTCGTTACCCTTGGCGTCGAGGAACTTGAAGTTCCAGCCCTTCCAGTCGCCTTTTACTTCCGCGATCAACTGGTCGCGCATGTCGTAAACGTAGAAGCCGCCGCCCAGGCTGAACAGCTTCGACTTGAAGTAGCCAATCGCCTGGCCCGACCGGTCCAGGATATCGATGCGGGAGCGCAGGAAGGTCACGCCGCGCTTGATGGTCAGCAGCGCTGGGCCATTGACCTGTTCCGAAATTTCCACCTTGGTTGGCAACATGCGTTTGTCGATCACCAGGCGCAGAGCATGCACCAGGAAGCTCAGTTTTTCCTGCGCCACACCCAGGTTGCGCTGGGTCTCAGGATCGATGATGTCGTAAGTGTCCGAAAGTTTGAGTACGCCGACGTGCTCTTTGACGAAGTAGTTAGTCCTGTCCAGCAATTGATTTCCCCAGTTGAGAGTTAGAGTTATGAAGTACATGTGCAGTCGCGGCAAACTGCTCGTTACCCGCCAGCCTGCCGCTGATCGTATCCACGATCTTGAAGCCAGCGCTTTGATACAAGGCCAGTGCGGCCGTGTTGCCAGTCAATACGTCCAGCGACAAAGGCCCACCCGCTTCGCGCAGCACCGCCTCCAGCAGCGCGCGCCCGATCCCTTGCCGGTAACGGGCGGGATCGACGTACAGCCAGGTGACTTCATCGTCGGTGAAGCCCGCAAAGCCAACGGCCTTGCCATCGATTTCCGCCACCAGCAGCGTAGCGTCGAACAGTCCCTCTGCCTCGCCGGTTTCTTCCAGCGTCAGGAAAGCGTCCGCCAGGCCGCTGGCCTCCAGTTCGAATTTGCGGGCCGCGTCATGCACCGCGCAGATCGCAGTCCAGTCGGAGGCCAGGTAAGGCCGGATATGCATGCGTGTCAGCGCCCCTGAACGAGGTAGCGCAGTTCCGCCATTCCCGTTCCGATCTGCCGTGCCGACTGGAGCAGCAGCGGCGGATTGGTCAGGCGGCGCGGGAACAGCGGCTTGCCCCGTCCCAGCGTGACGGAGCCCACCTGGACAATCAATTCATCCAGCAGCCCCGCATCATGGAATTGCCCTGCCAGGTCGCCGCCGCCCACGATCCAGATATTCTTGTCGCCGGCCGCCTCGCGCATCGCACTGTGCACCGTACGTACATCGCCCTGCACGAAGCGCAAATCGGCCCCGGGAACCGAAGGCAAGCTGCGCGAGGAAAAGATCCATGTCGGCTGCGTGTAGGGCCAGGCCGACCCCACTTCCGCCGCCACCGTATCGGCATTGCGCAGCATCCACTCGTAGGTGGACGAACCCATGGCAATGGCGCCAACGCGGGCGATGAATTCAGGATAGCTGCTGTCATTGACGTCGCCGAGCGGGAAAAGCCATTCCAGCGAATCGTCTTCGGTAGCGATGAAGCCATCAAGGCTTGATGCGGTAAAAAATTGGGTCTTCATTTAACTTGCTACACTGAGTGGTCGCGGGGACAAGTGCAAGATTGTACGCGCCCGCGGCCCGCCAAATTCTATCGAAAAATCGCCGCCATATGCTGCGGCCTGCCGTCGGCGAGAGTCATCAGGTTCCCGAGGATATAGATCGGCCCCATGTTCACGCCCAGCGGCACCGCAAGCCATGCAGGCCATTGCCCGCTCTGCTCTCAGCCGATGACGCCACCTATCCAACACGACACTGCGGCCATGCCCGCCAGCGAACCCACCAGCGCAAAAGAAAGCTTACGCATCGCTCTCTCCCTCTGGGATCGGGCGCGCGACCAGGAACAGATAGGACATGGCGCCAATGAAAGCGATCGCCGCACCCGTCAGCAACGCCGGAACGAAGGACCAGCTTTGAGCGATATACCCAGTGAGGACTGGCGCCAGCGCCCCGCCCAGGAAGCCGCCGAAATTCTGGATCGCGCCAAGCGAAGCGACACGGCTGCGAGGCGCAGCCACCGTGGCAAGCGACCATGCGCAAGCCGACGAAGCGTTGGCAAGGAAGATCACGATCGAAATGCACGCTACCGCCAACACATTACTCTCCACCAGCGCCGCAGGAATCGTGAACGCCACCATGCCCAGCGTGGCCAGCACCACCGCATTACGGCGGCCCGCAATCGGCGAACTCGCAAAACGCACGATGCGGTCGGAAGCCCAGCCCGCAACCAGTGCGCCGGCAAACCCGCACAGGAACGGTATTGCCGATGCAAGGCCCGCATTTGCCAGGTCCATGTGGCGCTCAGTGCGCAGGTAGCCTGGCAGCCACGTCAGGTACACCCAATTCAGGTACACCGAGCCGAAAAAGCCGAACATCATGCCCCAGGTCACGCGGTGGCGGAACAGCGCCCGCCAGGCAGCGAAGCTGGTTTTCGGCGCAGCTTCTGCCGGTTCGCCGGCCTCCAGGTAGACGCGTTCCTCCGCGCTCATTTCCTCATGCACCGGATCGCGATAGACGCTTACCCAGACAATTGCCGCCACCAGCCCTAGCCCACCCGTGACGAAGAACGCCCAGTGCCAGCTCGTCGCCGTAATCAGCGGCGGCAGCACTAGCGGCGCCAGCGCGACGCCCAGCGGCGAGGCCGAGTTGTAAATTCCCGTCGGGGTGCCACGCGACCGCAGAGGGAACCAATTGCTCACCACCCGTGCCGCGGAAGGAAACTGGGGCGCCTCGCCGATCCCAAGTGCAATGCGCGCCAGCACGAAGTAGCCGAAAGTCGAAACCAGCCCTCCTGCGGCCTGCGCCACCGACCACACCACCAGGCCGGCGCCAAGGAGCCACCGGGGACCGATCTTGTCCACCAGGGCGCCGACCGGCAGCTGGCACAAGGCATAGCTCCACGAGAAAGCCGACAGCAGCAAGCCCATTTCGCCCAGCGACAAGCCGAGGTCCGCACGAATGTATTCGTTCGCCACCGCCAGGGTGGCGCGGTCCAGGTAATTGATGACGCCAGTCGCCACCAGCAGCACCAGCGCCAGGGATTGCCTGCGAAGGATTCGTGGAGGGACTTGGTTGGCAGTGATGTTGGTCATTTCAAGTGCTCTATGCGCCGCGCGAATGGGAAAATCGTGGCGAGTATAGAGCACTGGGGCATTATCGAACCAGCTTTTGCTGGGGAATCTGCGACCACTCGGGAAGCCCCAGCCCAATGGAATTTAGTTAAACCCGCTTTGTGGCTCAGCAATATTGCAGGCACTGTAGCCCTTCTCGTCGCGCAAGACGCAGGCTTTCGCAACATACTTCGAATCAACCAGCTCATAAATGGTCGAGAAGGTCCCATACGACTTGACGGCCTGCTCGAGCAGGACAAGCTTGCCCTTGACCTTATCGTCAACCACGACAAGGTCAAGCGCCGCCCAGTCCGCGTAGGCTAGCGTGAACTCTTTCTTCGAATTCGACAGCATTACGAAGTGCACACTGGCCGCGTTTGCAGACAATCTATCGCAGTAGTAACGGTCCGAGATGATGTAGTCATTAATGCCGTCGCCATTCAGGTCCCTGCGATCGGCGGTGAGCGCCTGGCCTATGGACTTCTCGCCATAGCCATGTTTTTCGATGCACGAGCCCTCAGGGGTGAACGAATAACCGTCATCGCAGGCCGACTTCTTTCCAAGCCGCTTGGAAACCAGCGCGCCAGAGCAGTACGAAAGCGCTCCGGCGATCTTGTCGCCCTTCGGCCATTTCGCAACTTGAGCCTTCAGCGACTGCGCTATCGGTTCGGGAACGTAATCCGGTTCGGACGGCTTGACCTGGCGTTCTTCCCCAACCGAGGCCTTTGCGATGCTTGGCAATGGCTCCAGGTTGGACACCCTGATATCTTCCTCGGACAAGCCGGCATTCTTCTGGACACAGGCAGAGATCAAGGCAAGGCAGGGAACGGTCAATAACGCTACGAGTATGCTTCGGCGGTACATGCAGGGACTGGTTGATTTTTTTGCAAATTCTAGCACGCCCCTTCCCCTGCACCGAGCTGACTTTACCCCGGCGCAAGCTCTTGCGCCAGTCCGATAAGGATTCCTTCGGGTCCCCGGATATAGCAAAGCCGGTACACATTCCCATACTGGACCACTTCACCAACGACCGTTGCACCCAGCTTTCCGAGCCGCTCCAGCGTATCGTCAATATCATCCACGGCAAACATGACACGCAGATAGCCAAGTGAATTCACGGGACCCGCGCGGTGATCGGCAACTACTGCCGGCGCGATGAAGCGGGAAAGTTCCAGCCGGCTGTGCCCATCGGGCGTGCGCATCATCGCAATCTCGACACGCATGCCGCGCAAGCCGGTCACGCCATCGGCCCAATCCCCTTCCACTGGAGTACGGCCCTCGAGCCCGAGACCAAGCTCTGCGAAGAATTCGACGGCGGCGTCAAGGTCCTCCACCACGATGCCGATGTTGTCCATGCGCTTGACTGTCACGATGCCTCCTTGGTTGCGATGATTTGTGCGGGAACTATCCTATCCATTTCGAGATTTCGACGCTGGTTTCCGCGACAGCTTACGCACCTTTTCCATCATCAGTATCAGCACGTGACGCATTCAATCCCTTGATCTCGACATCAACGCGAATCCTGACCATGGAAAGAACGGCAGCTACGCCAGCAAGTATGCCCGACAGAATGAACACCACACCCCCGATTGGGACAATCCAATGCAGCATGGCACTTTCAAGGTCAGAGATGAAAACCGTCATCCCATGGCAGCTGTAAGCATTGACGTGGTGGGTCTTCGCATCGGCTGTGTGCGGATTCGAGCAGATCGTAGTGAGCAGAGATATCCAGGTAGCGAAAGGAATAAGCGGGAGCGCTATGCAGAGCGCAAAGAGCACCTTGGACCGCAATGGAATCTGTCGTTTCACACCTTGCCTCTTCTCAGGCCCTCGGATCGAACCCAAAGACACGTAGCTCCTGCGCGCATCGGCATGCTTTCGCGATCCGCGCAGCCCAGACGACAGCATCCTCACGCGATGGCAGCTCAAGCACCGTGAATCCACCGTTCAGTGGAGGCGCCCAAGGATAGCCTCCGTCGGCGACCGCCCCGTCCTCCGAAACAAGCACCGGCGGCACGCTTTCATCGATGCCACCACCAAAAACGTACACACCAGCGGCCTTCGCATCTTCGATCACGGCATGCGCGTCGCGCCCCGCCGCCTCCAATTCACTGCCGGACACGATCATCGCCGCGCTGGGAAACGAGATCAGATATTTAGCCATATTGTGCTTTCCCTAGAAATCGCAATTCCAAAGCAAGCTGGCTGCATGCATAGCGCTAGAATGATCGCCGCATTTCCTTTTCAGCGCATGTAGCCAAGTGCTGATTCCTCGATACTGCGTTTGCTCATCCCACTCGACGTTGTCCCTTTGATTGAAGGTTAAGTCTCGGTGCGGCGAATGCCTTCTTCGAGCACGAAGAACTGCGTATTCCGCGATCCCATCGGGCCACGAAGCTTATCGACCTCCGCCGCCGGCGCATGGACTTCGAACCTGATAATCTTTGAAATTTCCAGCGCTTGGCCAATCAATTCAGCTACGTTCTCACGATGCGCGAGCAACGCGGCTGCGTCTGCATATCCCTCGCGACAATGGGCGATGTTATCGCTAAATGAGAAGGCGTAGTGCAAGCATCCGGGTTCCGTGCGCGTTTTGGCAACAAGCTTTAGCGCCAGAGCTTTGAAGGCGTCAATTTGCCCGGGTTGGATCTCGAAGTGCGGCACCAAAGTACAGCAGGTGTCAAGCTTAAACATTCATCTCTCCTTGAGGCATTGGAACGACTTCCCGTCGTAGTACAAAGTTGCGACGGTTTTAGCGAACGCATGAAAGGCCGCCGCTCCGACCATCGAAGCAACGACAGGCATATAGAGGTTTCCCCACCCGAGGACATGAGCCCACCAGGCTGCGTGAGAGTAGGCGATGGCAGGGCGAAGATCATTCGCAACAATGCGCACTGCAACGATACTACACAGGCCGAATACCAGTGCCACTGCAACGCCGCCGGCCCACGTGGACTTCAACTGCCATGCGAGCAGCGCCCCCGCCAAACCAAAAGGAACCGAATACGCGAGCGCGACCAACATTGCGTCACCCAATGGCGGCACACTCGTGGCGAATACAGCCCGCTCCAGCACCAGACGCAGTTCGTCAGCCGCGACCAGGAGAAACGCAAATAGAAGCATCGTACTGAGCCGGATCTTCATGGGGTCTAACGAGTAAGCAGCGCACGGAATTTCGTACGTGCGTCTGAGTGAATGGTTAGGAATAGACCTTATGCCTTTGCCGCAATAAGTGCTTCATCCGTTCGCTCTGCCACGACAGTATTCATGGCCGGACAATACGGATTGTATAGGATTGCCATTTGAGAACCAGGCGGGAATTGCTTTCTCAGGAAGTGCCCTCTCCCTTGAGCTGAGACAGAGGCAACAGTCCCTCTTGGGACAAAGTCAACGGTAACAATATCATCCGAATCGTAGTTACGAACGGTTCCCAAGCAAAGCACGCCTTCTTTCTCAAGTCTCGACTGCACAGTTTTCTCGCTACGTGCGGCGAGCACACCGGGAATTGCAAAAAGGCCACATAGCAATAGAAGGAGTATGACCAGGGTGCTCATGGGGTCTTAACGTGAAACGCTAACCGGCACGGCAATCGCGCAGCGATTGGCATGTCCAGCGAACGAAGTGAGCCGGGTTGAGCATAGTGTTAGACATTTCGGCCGATGTGACCATTGTTCTTTGCAATGGCAACCATCTCGGGATAGACGTGTGCATAGTCGCTTTCAAGGCCTGCAACTAGCGGTTCAGCTTGCCGAAGGATATTTCGCGCGCCTTCCCAGGATACTGGTTCAGTCAAGTTTTCTGTATCGAAGGACACGAGTCCTGTGATTGGGCTAACTCTCTCAGTCCTCCGAAAGATTTCCACGCACGGAGTACGATAGCCGAGTTTTTCGAATTTGCGTGGACCGCTCGCAACCAAATTTATTGGAAACATCAGCGTACAGTTAGCACCTGCGCCATCCAAAAAAGACAGGCTCAATGATCCACCATCGCGATAGATATCTAGGCCTGTGAGTTGGGTGATTGTGTAAAGCATCTAAGTCTATCGTAGAGGTGAGCGGCCGCCGAAGGCGGTCCGCTCGACCGCCCTGTTAGGCCTTTTAGTGTCATGCACTAGGTTCATATTCATCAAGGGACAGCCCAGCTTGCCTTTGGAGATAGGCGGAACAATCTCGTGCGTCAGCAACCGAGGAGCACACGATCCCGGACAAGATGACCAAGTGTCTGCCACTGATTTCAGTCACACTCATGATGTGGCTCTGCTCCGGTGTGAAATAGGTGGGCCTTTCGGCCAACCATTCCGCAGGCCACGGAAAAGCGGCCTGCTCCTTAGGCAGATCGGTCACCTCGACCTCACCCGAGACGTTGCCAAAAGCCACGGTCGGTGATGAAAAGAGTGGAATGTCTATCCAGATCCGCATCTATAGGGCTAACGAGGCTGTAGAAAAATCCCGATTCGGTGCGCGGTCGCGCGCCGAGCCTTGATTCTTCGCTTCAGCACAGTTGATTTGTTAAACATTCCTACAGTTTGCCGCAAACGTCGGCGTTCAGGCAAGGAAAGGGCGGAAATTGGCTTCCAACCGCCCCTGATGCGCCTTCAGCATGTCCTTCACGGCGCGCTCCATCCGCTGCGCACTATGCGCCAGCTCGGCGTGGGTGCCGCTGTGCTGCGTAGAGGCATTGCTTGGCAATTTGACGCCGTCAATGGCGAACATCTGACGGCCTATCAGTCCTTGGGCATCGCAGGTCAGCAGGACTTGGGTGAACAGTTCGGCGATCTGCGGGCCTAGCTCGCGGATAAATTTGGCGATCGTCGTGAACTGGGGTGCGCTGTCGCCGGATATCGCCATGAACAGGACATTCTCGCGGCAGGCCCGTTCGATGGCGCGGTTGGAGACCATGCCACGGCTATAGGCTAACAGGATGATCTTGAGCATGACAGCGGGGTCGTAGGCTGGGGCGCCGCTGGCGTCGTTTTGATAGCGGTCGCCCAGCGCTGACAAGTCAAGTTCGTGATCGATCAGGTAGTCCAGGGCGAATTCAAAGCTGCCGGGTAGCAGCTGCGCTTCGAGGACTACCGGGAGAAATCGCGGACTGCGGTCAACCACTTTGTAGCGCGCCATTGCATGCTCCATGACTTGCCTGGAGGTTCAACGCACTAGTTGCTGCTGCCGTTTACTTGGAGACTAAGAATACAGCCTCAACGTGGACGATAACCGGCGCGCGTCAGCGCGTCCGGTTGATTATTTTGTTGGGCAATTACGTCAGAAAAATCCATGAGAGCAGCCCAAATGGAAGCAATACGATTGCAACTGCGCAGATCAAACGAAGTTGGCTGCGGCTAGGTTGAGGAAGAGCGAAGCGTGAGACTAAGGAGACAAGCCAAAATGCGGCAAAAGCGAAATAGCAAAATCCGGATCGCGACGAATAGAGCTGCCACTTCTCAAGGTCGCCTACGCCCGACTTATCCATCGCCAAATCAGCAGCATGACTAAACCAAACTGCCGCCAGTAGCGAAACAGCGAGCGCAGTAGCGGTGGCCATCACCGGCATCGTAATTTTCATGTTCAAGCAGCCCAACGTTTCAAGCTCAGCGGCGGCCGTAGGCCGTCCGCTGGAGCGCATTGTTGGGCAAATAATGCAGCAGGCGAGGCATCACTTCGAATCATGTATGAGCGCCCAGACGACTTCCAATAGAAGTTTGCATGAAGACTCGGACTCAACCCACACGACGCAAGCATTTTCATCCGTATCGCCAAAATGTAATTCTGCGGCGAGTTCAGGATGGTGTTTGCTAACTACGCTATTGATTACGTTTGCCCATCCATACCCATCTGGTTCGACGCCGAGGGCTTCAATTTTCGCGTTCGATGCTTCAAAGGATTCGTCCGAAGGTTCAAATTCGATTTGCCAGGACAGCGGGATGTCACGTCCCTTGTAGATCGTTCCGCCAATTACCGTTAGTAAGATGGGGGACCAACGGTCATCCTCCCACATCTCTTGCTCAGCGACGATCTCCGCTATATCTTCAGGAATCTTCCAGTCAGGCTTTGTTGTGTGCATAGTTTGTTCGAGAATTGGTTGGAGCCCAACGTTCCTGTTCAGCGGCGCCGTTAGGCGTCCGCTGGAACTGAAGGTTAGCGCTTTTCGTCACGAGCATGATCCCAGAAAGATAACTCCAATCCGCGCGGGCCGGCGAAGCGTACCGTGTAATCAAACTTATTTTCATTGTTTTCGTATCCGAAGGCGTATGTGAGTTCCTGTCCTGGGTTTTCTATGATTTCAGTCGGACCCAAATATTGAGGGTCAAATCCACGTCGAGCTAAGTCTTTTTCAACAACTTCGCGCGCATCTCGCCAGTCTTTTCTTTCAGCCCATGCGCCATAGAACGTACCGCTTACGAAAGCAAGCAAGACGAAAGCGGTAAAAATTATCAAGTACTTCTTGGGCATGGGAACGCTAACGTTTCAATTCAGCCGCGCCGTAGGCATCAGCTGGAACGGCTGGTTAGCGCTATGCGTAAGAAACCCGCCAGCTGCCAAACAACCAGCAATGAAGGCACCAGCGAACACCCCGACAAGAATGGCGCGAAGCCATTCGGGTCGTGACGGAAGTAGGCCTGCGCCAAAGAAAAGCAGTGCCGAAAGCGCGACTGCGAATAGCGCCGTATCGCGCCAAATAGCGCGGAACCACCAGCAGCTCAAAGCTCCGGCGAGACAAACAAGCAGCAGAGGAACAATCGTCGATCTCGTGAGGCGCATGCGTTTCCCGCTAACGTGCGGGTTCAGCGGCGCCGCAGGCGTCCGCTGGAACAATTTGTTGGGCCAATACGTTAGCGTTCATCGTCGGACTCTTCAAGATATTCCAGTGCACTCTCTTTCAGCCAGTGATCGGCATTTTCCTCAGAAAGAAGCCAGAGCGCTAAGCTCCGTGCAGCCGGATGATTTCGGCGCCAAAGGTAACCCAACGCAAGGGTGGCACAGGAAGGCTCTTGGAAATATGTCCGAACAAGTTCGAGCAGAACTTCGTCAGGAACGGTCTCCCATTCAGGTTCGCTTGGGAACATGCACTGTATTTGTTCCGCCTCACTTAGACCCGCCAGCGAAATTTGTTTAGGTGGTGCGTCCAAGACTTTCTTTCTAAGCCCAACGTGACGATTAACCGGCGCGCGTCAGCGCGTCCGCGTTGAATAAATTGTTGGGCATATCAAGGCGGACTTGCAAACGAGACTTGATGTTCAACCCCATGTTGTACCAGCACTGCCAAGAAGGTCGGCAAAAACGCTATATTCGACCAACTAAGATTTGCTTCGATCCAAGTCAGTACTGCGAGTTTTCGGTAGCGCCCGCTTAAGTTAGTTTTGATCCAAGTAAGACTTTCATCAAGGTCAGTCAGCTGGATAGTAATCGATGAATATTGGCTTTGATCTTCCGGTCTGACACCGAAGTGCAGGTCCCTGAAGTGAGCTGACAAAACCGAAGTCGCACCTTCGGTCAAACCTTCAACGATGACCAAATGCGAGAGTATATCTTCGTCGTTATCAAGTTCTATCATGTGGCCCAACGAATGTAAGGGACTTCCCCCGTCCCACATGCGCAGCATTGAACTTGCTGCAGGCACCTACGGTCTAAAGATGTGGAAGTCGTCTTCATCAATGACCCAATAAGGGGGAAGTCATGAACAAGGTTAGCACTTTAGCAGCAAATGGGAATG